>Ga0207929_1000006_pt1 | contig 220873 bp, 228 predicted proteins | sample NGESurdeep072012_FD_184466 | JGI IMG/M metagenome (GOLD analysis project Ga0207929, IMG submission 184466) | Arctic peat soil microbial communities from Barrow, Alaska - NGEE Surface sample 53-1 deep-072012 (SPAdes) | ecosystem: Environmental > Terrestrial > Soil > Wetlands > Peat ... | reverse complement strand
ACCAGATCGGCCAATTCCTCCGGCGGCACGCTGGAGGGATCCAGCCCCGCCGCTTCGTAATCGTCGATATAGCTTTTGAAGCCGCCATGCGAGGTGCGCGGGTTGGTGTGGATCGCCGGCCGGCCGTGGCGGATGAGCACGATTCGCATGGGCGCGGCCGTATGGCTGCGCACGCGGCGCGACATCTGGGGCGAAACGTCCAGGGACGTGGAAATGGCGGCTCCTTGGCTGGCACCCTGCCGGGCCTGTACGATCCAAAGCAGCAGTAACAGAACCGGACGGGAAGCGGCAGATGGGACAAGACGATCTGGGCGGCAAGGTGGCAATTGTCACAGGCTCGGCGACGGGCATCGGGGCGGCGGTGGCCGAAGGCCTGGCCCGGCGCGGCGCCAACATCGTGGTCAACTACACCAAGAGCGAGACCGAGGCGCATGCCACGGCCGCCGCGGTCAAGGCGGCCGGCGGGCAATTTCGCATCGTGCAGGGCGACGTCGCGCGGGACGAGGATTGCCGGCGCATGGCCGCCGAAGCGATGTCGGCTTGGGGCCGCATCGACATGCTGATCAACAATGCCGGCACGACCAAATTCGTCACCAACCATGCCGATCTGGATTCGCTGAGCGCGGAGGATTTCACGCGCATCTATGCCGTCAACGTCATCGGCCCGTTCCAGATGATCCGCGCCTGCATCGAACCGTTGCGCGCGCACAAGAGCGGCTCGGTGGTGAACGTCTCGTCGATCGCCGGCGTCGCCGGCATCGGCTCGTCGGTGGCCTATGCGGCGTCGAAAGGCGCGCTCAACACGATGACCTATTCGCTGGCGCGCGCCCTGGCGCCGGACGTGCGCGTCAACGCGGTGTGCCCCGGCTATGTCGACACCAACTGGTTCGTCAAGCAGTTCGGTGCCGAGATGGCCGAGAAGATTTCCGAGGCCGAAGGCAAGCGTAACCTCCTGCAGCGCGTTGCCGACGGCGCCGAGATCGCCAAGACGGTGATGTTCTTCGCCGGTCCCGAATCGGGGAACATCACCGGCGAGACCCTGCTCAGCGACGGCGGCATGCACCTTTCGATGTCCGGTGCGCGGCGCTGACACATCGAATCGAGTCGCCCAATGAGGCAGCGGTTTGCCTAAGGCGCGGGCAAACACGTGTTGCAATGCAACAACGTCCACAGCAATCCGCGATTCCGGCACGCGAAACGCACGGTTTTCGCGTCTTTTCGTATTGAATTTATATGCCCTGGTCACAAAAGTCGGACGCGGCGTGGCGTGTGACACAGCGTACGAGTTTTGCCGCTAACGAAAGGGCTGACGATGAAGAACCTTGGACTGAAGCTGATGCTGGGTGCCGCGACTTTGGCCGGCCTGATGGCGACGACCGGCACCGCGTTCGCGGCCGACTGGGGAACGCTTTCGGGCTATGTCGATCTGCAAAGCGACTATCGCTTTCGCGGCATCAGCCAGAACAACCGCGAGCCGGCGCCCCAGGCGTCGCTCAATTTGAGCATCACCGGCGGCTTCTATGCCGGCGTCTGGGCCTCCAAGACAAACTGGACCGGCGGCTCGTTCATCGGCGGCCAACCGTCCTTCGAACTGGACATCTATGGCGGCAAGCATTTCGACCTTGGCGGCACGGACCTCAATGTCGAGGCCTATTACTACTCCTATCCCGACTACAATCCGACGGTCGCCAGCGTCATCATCGGCGTGCCGCCGACCGTCAAGGCCAGCTATTTCGAGGGCATCTTCCAGCTGTCGCATTCGTTCGGCTCGCTCGCCTTGGTGGCGACCGGCGCGGTGTCTCCGGAATGGAGCTTCGGTGGCGGCACGGGCGGTTATCTCGCGCTCAATGCGAGCTATCCGCTGAACGACTGGCTGTCGATCAGCGGTACCGTCGGTCATCAATGGGTCGACGCGGCGCCGAGCGACTACACGCATTTCGACATCGGCCTCAGCGCCACCTATCACAACTGGGTGCTTGACGTCCGCGCCAACGGCACCGACCTGAACACCGCCCATTGCGGTTTCTACATGGTCACGAACAATGCCTGCACGACGGGCGTCGTCGCCACGCTGACCTACAACATCCCCGACCTTCTCAACTAGGCACTTCAAACGGCAAAAAGCCCGCGCACGACACGGTGCGCGGGCTTTTTGTTTGGCCGGAGCCGTGAAACCCTGCCCGCCAGGCAGGAGAGCGGCGCATGGCGGGACAATTCCCCTCCGGTTTCATCTGGGGCACGGCGACGGCGGCGCACCAGGTCGAGGGCGGCAATGTCGGTTGCGATTTCTGGCCGCTGGAGATGGCGGATAACAGCATCTTCGCCGAGCCGTCCGGCGACGCCTGCGACCACTATCACCTCTATGAGCGCGATATCGCCCTGCTCAAGCAGCTGGGCTTTGGCGCCTATCGCTTCTCCATCGAATGGGCGCGCATCCAGCCGGAGGAGAAATTCTTTTCGCAAGGCGCGCTCGATCACTATCGCCGCGTCCTGGGATCGTGCCTGGAACACGGCATCGTGCCGATCGTCACCTTCCACCATTTCACCTCGCCCTTGTGGTTCACGCGCGACGGCGGCTGGGCGGAGGCGTCGTCGGTCGACCGCTTCGCGCGCTATTGCGAGCGCAGCGCACGGGCGCTGGGCGATCTCATCGCCTATATCTGCACCATCAACGAAGCCAATCTGCCGATGATGATCACGCGCTACAGCGAACTGGCGCGCGGCAAGCCGTTCGCGATGTCCAGGCGCGTCGGAGAAGTGGCCAAGAGCCTTGGCGCCGACCCGGCGCGCTTCGCGCCCTTTCTGTTCAGCGACGCCAACAAGACCTCGCCGAATTTCATCGCGGCGCACCGAAAAGCGGTGGACGCGATCAAGGGCACGGGCGCCAAGGCGCCCGTCGGCATCACGCTGGCGACGCAGGATCTCCACGCCGAGTCCGGCGGCGAAGCGCTGACCGCAAAGCTCGACCGCGATATCAACGGGCAATTCCTCGAAGCCATGCGCGGCGACGATTTCGTCGGCGTGCAGACCTATTCGCGCACCCGGATCGGCGCACACGGCCCCCTGCCCGTGCCGCCGGACGCCGAAGTCACGCAGATGGGTTACGAATTCTATCCCGAAGGGCTCGAAGCCACGATCCGCAACGCCGCCAAGGTGAGCGGCTGTCCGATCATCGTCACGGAGAACGGCATCGGCACCGAGGACGACACGCGCCGCATCGCCTATACCGAGCGCGCGCTGCAAGGCGTGCTGCGCTGTCTCGCCGACGGCATCGACGTGCGCGGCTACATTCATTGGTCGATGCTGGACAATTACGAATGGACGCAAGGCTATCGGCCGAAATTCGGCCTGATCGCGGTGGATCGCGCGACGCAGACGCGGACGCCGAAGCCGAGCGCGCATTGGCTAGGCACGGTGGCGAAAAGGAATGCGCTGACGGCTGGCGCGTGACAGAATAGCGGTGTATTCGGCCGCAGCTCAAAGGACGACCCAGATATGTCTTCGGCGCTTGAAACGATACGCCCCATTTTGCTCGCCGAGATCGAAGCGGCGCGGCGGCGCATCGCTGGGACGATCCTGCGTACGCCCTTGGTGAAGCTGCAGCTGGGGCCGGGTTTTCCAGACATCCGGCTCAAGCTGGAAAACCTGCAGCCGATCAACGCCTACAAGCTGCGCGGCGCCGCCAACGCCGTCGCCATGCTGTGCGATGCCGAACGCGGCAAAGGCGTGTGGACGATCAGCGCGGGCAATGCCGGCCAGGGCGTCGCCTATGCGGCGCGCGCGGCGGGCGTGCCGTGCACGGTCGTCGCCATCGAAACCGCGCCGGCCTCGAAACTCGAGCGCATGCGGGCGCTGGGCGCCAAACTCGTGCTGGTGTCCTATGACGGCGCCTGGAAGGCGCTCGAGGATCGCGCCTATCCCGGCGTCGAGGGCACCTTCGTGCATCCGTTCGACGATCACAATTTCATCGCCGGGCACGCGACCATGGGCCTGGAGATTCTCGAGGACGCGCCTGACACGGCCGCCGTCATCGCGGGCATCGGCGGCGGCGGACTGGTGGTCGGCGTCGGCAGCGCGCTCAAGGCGCTGAACCCGAAGATCAAGGTCTTCGGCGCCGAGCCGGAGACCGCGGCGCCGGCGGCGCTGTCGCATCGGATGGGCTCGCCGCAACCGTTCAAGGACTGGAAGGCTTCGTTCGTCGACGGCGCCGGCGGCCAGAGCGTCTTCCCGCGCATGTGGGAGCGGATGCGGCCGGTGGTGGACGATTACATCGTGGTCAGCCTGGAAGAGACCAAGGCCGCGATGCGGCTGATGGCGGAGAAGGCGCGGATCATCTCCGAAGGCGCCGGCGCGCTGCCGCTCGCCGCCGCGCTCACCGGCAAGGCCGGCCAGGGCCCGATCGTCGCCATCGTCTCCGGCGGCAACATCGACCTGGCGAAGTTCGCCGAACTGATCGGCGCGGCGGCGGGGTGAGCGGATCCACCGTTCGATGCTGGTCAATTACGAATGGCAATTGAGCTAGCAAGAAGGCACCGTTGGCAGGCTAATACCGCGACCCTTTCAGGGATTAGATTTTTTTGCGAACACCGCTATTCGGTCAGCGGCGGCCTTTGCGACTGCATGCCGTGCGTCGAGCATTTGTAGCCCCAACTTCCAGAGCACATCCGATCGCTGGCCAGGAGGTGGTGTGAGCATCAACTTAAAGCTGTGCTTCAATTGGCCGAAACTTTCGATCATGCTGGCTCGCAGAGCAATGGTGGCCTGAACCAGCGCGGCATCTGGCAGTTCCATTAAAGGCACTGATTCCAATGCGTCAATCGCCGATTGCCAACGGTCAGTCTTGTATTGATCGATGTAGTGGATAGCAGCCTCGGCATCCTTGCTCGATTGGAATGCCTCGTCCAACACCTCAAAAGCATTCGCAACAATCGCGGCTAAGCTAGCTACGACTCGCTTGTCATGCGCCCGCGCCTTCCGACGTTCCAGGACTGTTGGAAGCGCGATCGCCACGATGAGGGCAAGCATGGCACCGGCAAACTGCAGATAGCCCGCGAGCCCAGCGTGGCAGGCCATCCATCGAAGCCATCCGTTCGGCTCAAGCGTGCAGGCGTCCCATCCAATCATTCCGTTAGCTTAGCAGCTTGGTGAGCTTCACGTCCCCGGCTTCTTGGCGAACACGGCGCGCAGCTTGTTGTCGGCGATCAGCGACGAGAAGCCCGAGATGGTATCGAAGCCGAGGCCGCGCGGCAGGCCGGTGTCGGGATCGGGCTCGATCTCGGCGTAGCCGACACTCTTGATCTTGTCCCATTTGCCGGCGGGCTTCTTGATTTCGAGCTGCACGACCGTGCCCTTGAGGATCAGGCGCACGATGGCTTCTGAGGGCTTGGACGGTTTGGTCAAGCTGAGATGGCCGCCGATCTCCTGCCAGCCGTTCTTCAGCGCCCAGGCGGTGAGTTCGTCCTTGGTCATGATCGGAGCCTTTCGTTGCGGCACAACTGTAGGTGAAACGGGCGCGGGACAAAAAGGGTGATACGCTGCGTCACCAAAGCGGGGGTGAAATGACGCGGGGAGACGGCGGCTCCAGCCGGCGAACGGTGTTGGCGGGACTGGCGGCGCTTGCGGCGGCCGGGCCGGCCGTCGCGGACGAGGCGCCATCGCTGGTCGCGCATGGCATATTGGCGCAGAACCCCTTGGCGCTGGCCTTCCAAGCTGCGCCCGGGCAACTACCGGGCGTCACGCTGCTCGGCCCCAAGGGCGAGCGCAGCATCGACGAGCTGAAGGGCCGCACGCTTCTCATGCCCCTATGGGCGGAATGGTGCGCGCCGTGCATGGGCGAAATTCCCGATTTCGCCCGGCTGCAGAGCAAATACGGCAACGACAAATTCGCCATCGTGCCGGTGCTGAGCGGCACCAAAAAAATGCTGACGCCGGAGCTGATCGGCGAGATCCTGAATTTTCTGCATGCCGGCGTTTTCGAACCGCTGATCGAATACAACAGGGGCGACAAATTGCTGCGCGCGATGGCCCGGAAAGGCGCCGGCCTGGCGATACCCTGCAACCTGCTGATCGCGCCGGACGGCCATGTCGTGGCCCGGGAGATCGGAATGAAGCGCGACGACGATGCGTCCGGAGCGGCGAGCGGCAAACCGGGCCTGATCGCGCGCGCCGAAGCCGGCGAGAGCCTCAGCCTCTGGGGCGAGGCCGCCGGAGAGGAATTCGCCGCCGCCATGGCGAACGGGTTTCTGGGGTAGGTGTCGCTGTGGCGCGAGCCGGTCTGCTGCCCTCCTACGCTAAAGCTTCGGAGGGCGACCATTTGTTCGCGCAGCGAACAAATGGTCGGAGAGAGAGGATTCGAACCTCCGGCCCCCACGTCCCGAACGTGGTGCTCTACCAGGCTGAGCTACTCTCCGAATTTCACGGGAGGCGACCTTATATAGAGGCGCAATGGGCGCCGCAACGGGCGTTGCGCCGGGGCCCGGCGGCCCCCAGGATCGCCCTATGATCCTGGTCGGCCAGTACGATTCGCCCTATGTCCGCCGCGTCGCGGTGTCGCTGCGCCTGCTCGGTTTACCGTATGCGCACGACACGCGTTCGGTGTTCGGCGACTTCGACTCCATGCGGACGACCAACCCCTTGGGACGCATTCCCTCGCTGATCCTGGATGGCGGCGAGGTGCTGATCGATTCCGCAGCGATCCTCGACCATATCGACGAGATGGTGGGACCGCAGCGGGCGCTGATCCCGCCGTCGGGCACGGCGCGGCGGATGTGCCTGCGCCGCATCGCGCTGGCGACGGGCGCCATCGACAAAGCGGGCGGCGGGCTGGTGTATGAGCGGCTGGTGCGGCCGTCGCAATACCGCTGGCCGGAGTGGATGGAACGCTGCGGCACCCAGGCAGCGGCGGCCATCGCGGCGCTCGATGCGGCAGACTGGCCGGCGGCCGAACGGCTGGATCAATCCCAGATCACCACGGCCTGTCTGCTGTTCTATCTGCGCGTCAACGCGCCGGAGTTCGTTCCGCCGGGCCGCTACACGGCGCTCGACGCGCTGCTCGCCCGCTGCGAGCCGATGGCGGCCTTCCAGGCGACGGCGTTCACCGAATACAAGGTGCCGCGCGCAGACTAGAAATATGTTCACGCGGAGGCGCGGAGTTCGCGGAGGATTGCGCCGCACCTCCGCGAACTCCGCGCCTCCGCGTGAGAACAAAACGGCTCAAATCCGGGGCCAAACCACGCGTTGAAAGCTCAGGTGACTGGCATTAAGGTCCGCGGCCTTCTACGACGGGCAGCATACTGGGGCGTCGCCAAGCGGTAAGGCACTGGATTTTGATTCCAGCATTCGAAGGTTCGATCCCTTCCGCCCCAGCCAGCCTAAGTTAGGCTGGGAAAAACTTAATGACGGGGCCTTGGCCATCACGTGCCCACCAATAGCCGTGCTCGTCATTCGGGCCATACTTCTCAAACTCACGAACAATTCTTTGAATTGCCTCTTCCGTTTGTGCCCGGCTATCATAGACTCTTGGCAATAGGGTCGATCCAGTCTCATCGACACGTCGAATGAACATCGCGGATCTCCTCGAATCAGCTGCTTAGGACATAATTGTGCCTCCAACCATGGAGCGCGCGCAATTCGATATTCTGCTGTTTGGCTTTGGCGCGCTACTGCTTCGTCACCCGCCAAACCGTATTCCCGACATCGTCCGCCACCAGCAGCGCGCCGGTCTTGTCGATGACGACGCCGACGGGGCGGCCCTGGGCTTTGCCGCCGTCGTTGAGGAAGCCGGTCAGCACGTCGACGGGCGCGCCGTCGGGCTTGTCGCCGGCGAACGGCACGAAGATGACCTTGTAGCCCGAGCGCGGATTTCGGTTCCACGAACCGTGCTGGCCGATGAAGACGCCGTGCGCGAAGGCATCGCCGAGCCTGGCGCCGTCGGAGAAGGCGAGGCCCAGCGAGGCGGTGTGCGCGCCCAGCGCGTAGTCCGGCGCAATCGCCCTGGCGACGAGATCGGGGCGCTGCGGCTGGATGCGGTCGTCGACATGCCGGCCGTAATAGCTGTAGGGCCAACCGTAGAAGCCGCCTTGTTGCACCGAGGTCATATAGTCGGGGACGAGATCGCTGCCGATCTCGTCGCGCTCGTTGACCGTCACCCACAGCGTATCGGTGCCGGGCGCCCAACCCATGCCGTTGCCGTTGCGGATGCCGCTCGCGAAGACGCTGTGCGCGCCGGTCTTGGGATCGACTTGCCAGATGTCGGCGCGGCCCGCCTCGGCCGCCATGCCGTTCTCGCCGACATTGCTGTTGGAGCCGATGGAGACGAACAGCTTGGAACCGTCGCGGCTGGCGATGATGTTCTTGGTCCAGTGATGGTTGATCGTGCCGGCCGGCAGATCGAGGAGCTTGGCGCCCTTGTCCGTTATCTGCGTGTCGCCGTCGTGATAGGGGAAGCTCAGGACCGCGTCGGTGTCGGCGACATAGAGCGTGCCGGCCACCAGCGTCATGCCGAACGGCGAGTGCAGGCCGGACAACAGCGTGAAGCGCTTGTCGGCGACGCCGTCGCCGTCCGTGTCGCGCAGCAGGATGATGCGGTTGGGGCTGGCCGTGCCGGCGCCGGCGCCGCCCATGATGATGCCGGCGACGAAGCCGCGCAGGCCCTTCATGTCGTCGGGATGCGGCGGCGAATTGGTCTCGGCCACCAGCACGTCGCCGTTGGGCAGGACATAGAGCCAGCGCGGATGGTTGAGATCGGCCGCGAAGGCCGCGACTTTCAGGCCCGGCGCAGGGATCGGCTTGCCGCCGCTGGGCCAGCCGATGCCGTCGGCTTGGTTGATCGTCGGGATCAGCGTGGCGTTGGGCACCGGCAGCGTCGGCCTGGGACCGATGCCGGCCGAGGCGGGGAGCGTGGCGGTATCGCCGCCGGTAAACCACAAGGCGGCACCCACGCCCAGCGCGACGGCGCCGATTGCCAGCACGACCCCCACCAGGATCGCCAGCCATTTCAATACGCGCATCTATTGCCTCATCCTGTTGTGCCCGGCGCGAATTCAGGCGGCGACGCGGGCCTTCTTCGCCACCGTGTCCACCGCGTCGACGAATTGGGCGAACAACGGCGCCGGCAGGTCGTGGCCCATGCCGGGAATCTCGCGCAGCTCGGCGCCGGGAATGACGGCGGCCGTATCGCGTCCGGCTTCGACCGGAACCAGCGGATCGTCGATGCCGTGCACCACCATCACCGGCGCCTTGATGGTCTTGAGCGCCTCGCGCCGGTCGCCGCTGGCCATGATCGCCGCCAGCTGGCGCGTGAAGCCGACCGGATAGTTGCAGCGGTTGAGGTCCGCGATGGCGTTGGCTTTCAGCATCGCTTCGTTGGGCGGATAGGCGGGGCTGCCGACGACCTGCTGCGATTTCACCGCGCGGACGACGAGCGCCTTGAAATCGTCGGCCGGCGGCGGCGGCGCGGTGAGAATCGCCATCGCTTCCGGCCTGGCCGGCGGCAGCGCCGGATTGCCGGTCGACGACATGATGGAGGTCAGCGACAGAACCTTCTGCGGATGGTTGGCCGCCACCATCTGCGCGATCATGCCGCCCATCGAGGCGCCGACGATGTGCGCACGTGCGATCTTGAGCGCGTCGAGCAGGCCGGCGGCATCGGCGGCCATGTCGTCCAGCGTGTAGGCGGCGGGCGGCGTCCGGCCGGCCGCGCGCGCCGCCAGGATGGCGCCCACGTCGCCCGGACCCGCCGCCTCGAATTTCTGGCTGAGGCCGGTATCGCGATTGTCGAAAGTGACGACGCGGTAACCCTTGGCGACATATTGCTGGATCAGCGGCAACGGCCAGCGCGTCATCTGCGCGCCCAGGCCCATGATCAGGAGGACCGTCTCGCCGCTTTCGGGGCCGTACGAGAGATATTCGATGGCGATGCCATTGGCCTGGATCTGCGACATGACGGCGTTTCCCCTTGTCTATCTGCGGCAATTCGAGCGCCACGGCGCTCCGCCGTCAAGCGCCGGACCGGCTCGCGCGGCGCGAGATTGCGCTATAGAGCGCTTGGACCCAAAGCTGCGGCGGCACGTCATGCGCGAATTGTTGGTGATCTTCACGACGGTCTTCCTCGCCGAACTCGGCGACAAGACGCAGCTGGCGACGCTGCTGTTCGCCAGCGATCAGAAGAACTCGGCCTGGCCGGTGTTCTTCGCGGCGGCGGCGGCATTGGTATTGTCGACGGCGATCGCGGTCGCGCTCGGCACGACGGCGGAACGTTACCTGACGATGATCCCGCTGAAACTGATCGCCGGCCTCGGCTTCATCGCCATCGGCCTGTGGACCGTGGCGGCGCATTTTCGCGGAGCGTGAGATTATTCGGCTGCCTCGGCGACGCGACGCGGCTTGATGCGCGCGACCTGATCGGCGATGCGCCGCCTGGCTTGCATCGTATCGAACGCGTTCTGCAACCGCAGGAAATAGCCGTCCGAAAGACCGAAGTACCGGCACAGCCGCAAATCCGTGTCCGCCGTGATGGCGCGCATTCCCTTGACGATGGCATGAATGCGATTGGGCGGCACCGCGATGGCGTCGGCAAGGGCGTTCTGGCTGAGGCCGATCTCATCGAGAAACTCGGTGCGAAGGATTTCGCCGGGATGCGGATTGCGCAGCAATTTCATATTCGGCCTCAATGGTAGTCCACGATTTCCACGTTGTCGGCATCGCCGTCGTTCCAGCGAAAGCAGATGCGCCATTGCTGATTGATGCGAATGCTGAACTGTCCTTTGCGATTGCCTTTCAACGCCTCCAGCTTGTTGCCAGGCGGACTGCGCAGGTCGGCGACAATCGATGCCGCATCGAGCAGGCGCAATTTGCTCAAGGCGCGTTGCTGGATATCGCCCGGAAACTTTCCGCTCGAAAAACCCGACCAAATCCGTTCGGTCTCGCGGCAACGGAAAGACCGGATCATGACGGCACGCTACGCTAGTACCTGATACGTATCAAGTACCTACATGAAGCTATTTGTAAATCAAGCTGATCGTCTCGGCGATGCAGGCGGCGCGGGTCTGGCCTTCGATCTCGATGGTCACTTCGTTGGTCAGCTGCATGCCGCCATCCTTGCGGGCCTCGGCGCTGAGCAGCTTCTGGCGGGCGCGCACCTTGGAGCCCACCGGCACCATATTGGTGAAGCGCACCTTGTTCGAGCCGTAATTGATGCCGCGCGTGACGCCGTCGATGCGCAGCATGCCGCCGGTCAGGCCCGGAATCAACGACAGGGTGAGATAGCCGTGCGCGATGGTCTTGCCGCCGGGCATCATCGTCTTGGCCATTTCGACGTTGACGTGGATCCATTGATGGTCGCCGGTCGCGTCGGCGAACTGGTTGATGCGGTCCTGGGTGATCTCAAGCCAGTCCGAGACGCCGATTTCCTGGCCGGCGAGCGACGCGACGGTGTCGAAGGTAGCGGTCTGCATTTTATTTATTCTCCTGTTGGATGGGGTTCGCCCGCGAGGGCGCGCACGCGAACCTCAAGGCTGTGCATCGGGCCGTCCTCGATGCCGAGTTCGGCCAGATGTTTCACGGTGCGGTAGAGATAGTCGCGATTGGTGCCGAGCATGCCGTGGGCCCGCGCGATGCGCAGCGCCGCCTGCTGTTCGTCGAGCGCGCCCTCGTAGCGCGGATGGTAGCGGTTGATGACGAAGGTCAGCACGCGGGTGCGGTGCTTGTCTTTCCCTGGGCCCTCGATGTCGGCATTGACCCAGCGCGGTTCGTAGGCGCCCGACAGCATCTCGCGCATCCACAGGATCGAGAGCTCGCTCTCGACCTCGGCATGCGCGATGCGGTGCGCCACGCCGGTGCAGGAGCCGCCGCGGTCGAGCCCCAGCATCAGGCCGGGCTTGTCCGGCGCGGCGCGGCCGACCTGCAGCGTCAGGCAGAACATGCGGTGATAGCCGCGGACATGCGCCTTGCGGCTCTCCACCACGTTGATCGCCGGATTCCACATCAGCGAGCCGTAGCCGAACACCCAGGCGTCGGCGCCGGCGGGCACGCTCTCGCGGATGGCTTTCAGCGAGGCGCGGCGCGCTTCTTCCGACATCAGCGGAATGGCGCCGCGCGCGGCGGCCGCGTCGGCGATGCGGCGGATGCGTTCGGGCGTGAAGTCCTCACGGCGAAGATCGCGGCCCAAGGTCTGGACCGGCGGCTGTTCCTCGACTTTGCGTTCTTCGTCAGACAATGCGCGACTCGCGTTTTCCCCAGTAACGATCCCGGATCAACCTCTTGTAGAGCTTGCCGGTCGGATGGCGCGGCAGTTCCGGGTCGAAATCGATCGTGCGGGGGCATTTGATCGGCGAAAGCCGCTCCCGGCAATAGGCGATGAGCTCGGCGGCGAATTCGGAGGTCGCGTCCTTCCAGTCGAGCGGCTGGACCACGGCCTTCACTTCCTCGCCGAAATCCTCGTTCGGCACGCCGATGACGGCCACGTCTGCCACGCGCGGGTGGGAGATCAGGAGGTTCTCGGCCTCCTGCGGATAGATGTTAACGCCGCCGGAAATGATCATGAAGGCCTTGCGGTCGGTCAGATACAGATAGCCTTCGGCGTCCAGCTTGCCGACATCGCCCAGCGTCGACCATTCGGGGTGCTGCGGGTGGCGCGATTCCGCGGTCTTCTTGGGGTCGTTGTGATAGGTGAACTGCGCGGCGGAGGCGAAATAGATCGTGCCTTCCTCGCCGACCGGCACTTCGCTGCCGTCCTCGCCGCAGATGTGAACGGGCGAGAGCAGCGACTTTCCCACCGTGCCGGGATGCGCCAGCCAATCGGCGGAATTGACGTAGCACATGCCGTTGCCTTCGGTGCCGGCATAGTATTCGTGCAGCACCGGCCCCCACCAGTCGATCATGCGGCGCTTGATCTCGATCGGGATGGGGGCTGCGGCATGGATCGCCGACTTCATCGACGAGACGTCGTATTTCAGCCGCGTCTCCTCGGGCATCTTCAGCATACGGACGAACATGGTCGGCACCCATTGGCTCGCCGAGGCCTGGTATTTTTCGATCGCCGCCAGCGCCGCTTCCGCGTCGAAATGCTCCATGACGACGACCGTGCAGCCCAGGCGCTGCGTCGTCATCGAATAGTGCAGCGGCGCGGCATGATAGAGCGGCGCCGGCGACAGATAGATCGAGTCCGGCGTGATGCCGTAGAGCATGGTGACGAGGCCGAGCAGCGGCGCCGGGGCATCGATCGGCAGGCCGCTGAGCGGCTGGCGCACGCCTTTGGGCCGTCCGGTGGTGCCGGAAGAATAGAGCATCGCCGCGCCCTGGGTCTGGTCGGCGATCGGCAGGCTCGGCATCCTGGCCGTTTCGTCTTCGTAGGACGCGAAACCGGCAATCGTGCCGCCGACCATCAAGAGCTTGACGCCCGCGATGAGCGGCGCCACTTCGGCGGCGACCTTGGCCAGCGTGTGTCCGGCGATGAACGCCTTGGCGTTGGCGTCCTTGACGATGTACTCGACCTCGCCCGCCGTCAGGCGCGACGAGACGGCCGTGAAATAGAGCCCGGCCCGCTGCGCCGCCCAGCAGATCTCCAGGAAGCGGATGTTGTTTTCCATAAAAATCGTAATGCCGTCGCCGGCTTTGAGCCCGAGTTCGCGGAACAGCTGCGCGCAGCGGTTGGTGCGCGCTTCGAGTTCGGCGAAGCTGACGGACTCGCCGCTCGCCGCCATGATGATGGCGGGCTTGTCCGGGGTCTTCTGCGCGATGATGGAGGGGTGCATGGGCGTTCTTCCCGGTCTTTTTTCGAATTTCGCTTGCCGATTTTGTACGGCGCGCGAGGGGGGTGCGTAAAGCACGCCGCCCGGTCAGGCAACTTTCGCCCTGCGCGCCCGTTATCAAGCTGCGCGCCTCGGCGCCGCACACGCTGAGAAGGCGCCATGACCCATCAAGACAAAAAGCAGCAGAAGGACCAAGCCGGCCAAAAGGGCGCCGAGCACGAGCGCCAGGAAGAGCAGCGCCAGCAGGAACAGGGGCGCGATACCAAACCGGGCGGCCGCAACGACGACCAGTCCAAACAACCCGGCCACCATTGACGTCACACCGTGCGGCGTTCGCCGTCCGCGCACGACGTGGGAACGCATGACAATCGCGTAGGCGGAATGCCGTTCCGGTCCGGTTGACAGTATCCGCTCCGCCCGCCACATCCGTTGCATGGCCGAACCCTCACGCAAGAAAATGACGCTGCCCGATGGCGACGTTTCCTATCTGGAATGGGAGGCTGCGGCGCCGCTGCTTCATTTCACACACGCCACCGGTTTCAATGCGCAGACCTATCGCGCCTTGTTGACGCCGCTGCAGGGCCGGTTTCGCGTCACCGCGGCCGACATGCGCGGCCATGGCTTCAGCACGCTGCCCGCAGTACCTGGACCGCAGGCCAATTGGACGACGTTCGCCGACGATCTGCCCAAGATACTGGATGGTCTGGACACGGCGCCGGTCGTGCTGGCCGGCCATTCCATGGGCGCCATCACCAGCATGATGGTGGCCGCCAAATACCCTGAGCGCGTGCGCGGACTGGTGCTGGTCGAGCCGGTGCTGGTGCCGCATCATTCGCGGGCTGTCACGCGGCTGATGCGGCTCTTCGGCCGCAAGCCGCCGCCCAATTCCAATCTCGCGGTGCTGGCCGCCAAGCGGCGCGCGATCTTTCCCTCCTTCGAGATGGCGCTGTCGGCCTATCGCGGCCGCGGCGCCTTCAAGAGCTGGCCGGAAGAGACGCTCAGCGACTATCTGCGCGGCGGCCTGCTCGAGACGGGCAACGGCACCGAGATGCGGCTGGCTTGCGAGCCCCTCTGGGAGTCGGCGATCTTTCAGCACGCGCCGCCCGGCATCGCGCGCCTGGCATCGGGCGTGCGCTGTCCGCTGACGCTGATCTATTCGGGCAATGGCACGGCACAGGAGCGCGAAGTGCGAATCGTGGCGCGCCGCCACGGCAAGGCACGGCTGGTGCAGGTCCCCGGCACGACGCATTTCCTCCCCATGGAACGGCCCGATGTCGTGCAGGACGAGATGGAGCGGATGTTGCGGAGCACCTAACCCGAAAACTTCGCGTCCAGACGCGCCAAGATTTCTTCCGGCGAGAATCCCAATGCATCCAGGCGGCCCGAGCGGGCCAGCAGCGCGAGGCCGGCGACGGCGGCGGCCACCAGCACGACATCGCACTGGCCATCGCGGCTGGCGACCGGCTGGCCGCTGGCGTCGGACAGTACTTTGAGCGCCGCGATCATGCGGCCGTTGAAGAGACGCTCCGCGTCGCTGGCGCCGGCCGTGGCAGGCATCGCGGCAAGCGCCGCCGCCAACGACTCCGTCTCGCGCAAGGTCGACAACGCGGCGGAGGCGGCGGCCGACAAGCGCCCCGCGCCCGGATGCTGCACGCCAGCCTCGCGCATGGCACGGGCCAGCGCGGTCAGATCGTCGGCGGCCAGGGCCAGCAGCAGATCGTCCTTGCCGGCGAAATAGCCGTACAGAGCGGCCGGCGCGAAACCGGCTTCGGCGGCGACGCCACGCAGCGACAGATCGCGGGCGCCGTCGCGGGCGGCGACACGGCGCGCCGCCTCCAGGATGCTGCCGCGCGTCGCGGCATGCGCCTGGGCGCGCCGAAGCGTCCTTTGTTCCGCGACCGCCACTTTTGCCATGGCGCGATGATAGGCGATTCGCGGCCAAAGCGGCGGCACGGAAAAGAAAAAGGCCGCGCTGGCGGCGCGGCCTTTTCCCCGAAATATTTCCCGGCAATCAACTGGGATGCTTGGCCTTGTAGGCCAGGACCGAGGCGTTGAACTCGGCGCCGACTTTTTCCTTCAGGCTTTGATTGGCCTTGATCTTCGAGTCGGTCGCCGCCACAAGCGCCGGATCCACGTCCTTCTTGGCCGCCAACGCGGCCGTCTTGGCATCGTTGAATTCCTTCAGCACGCAGGTCTGATAATCGTCCGACTGTTTCAGGAACGTCGTCACGTCGTCATGTGCCGCGCTCATCTGCGCGGTCGTGGCGGTGCCGCCGTCGACGGCGGCCGGCGCGATCGGCGACGAGCACATGCTCTGGGCCATGGCCGGCACGGCCGAGCCCAACACCAACGCGGCAACCAATCCTATTGTCTTCAACATCATTGACGTCCTACTCCCCTTGGATTTGCGACCCCTCGCAAAGCTGGGGCGATACAAGCACATCCTATGGGGCAGAAGAAAGGCCGGGGGGTTACCCTGCCCGGCTTGCTATGCCGTGAGGCCGCCATAGGGCGGCAGCGGCTCATACTCCATCCGGCGCTGGACGGTCCGGGCGAACGGGATGTCGTGCAATTGGCCGACCAGCCACAAAGCCATGTCGATACCGGCCGAAACACCCGCCGCCGTGACGATGTTGCCATCCTGCACGTAACGATAATTTTCCAGAACTTGCGCGGCTTCGCCCCGTTCGCGCAGGGTTCCGATGAAGGCCCAATGGGTGGTGACGCGCTTGCCCCGCGCCGGCCCGGCGGCCGTCAGCAACAGGGCGCCGGTGCAGACGCTGGTGACCCAGCGGGCGGATTCGGCCTTGGCCGCGATCCATTCGAGCAGGGGCTTGTTGTCCAATTCGCGGCGCGTGCCCTGCCCGCCCGGCACCAGAATGACATCGAGCGCGCCGCAATTCGCGGTTGTCGCATGCGGCAGGACGCGCATGCCCTTGGCGCATTCGACCGGTGCCAGCGTCTCGGCAATCAGCAGGACCTCGCTGGCGTCCGGCTTGAGGGCCTTGGCCATCGTGAAGACTTCATAGGGCCCGACGAAGTCGAGCTCCTCGGCGCCGTCGAAAATCAAGATCCCGATCCGCAAACTCATCGTGTCGCTCCGGCTGGCTGAAAGCGGGCGCGGAAGGCGCCCGGACTTGTCTTGAGCTGACGCTGAAAGGCGCGCCGCATGCGCTCCTCGCTGCCGAAGCCGGCGCGCTGCGCGATGGTGCCGACCGGCAGGTCCGAGGCGGTGAGCAGCCGGCGCGCCGCGTCGATGCGGGTACGCTCGAGATAGCGCGCCGGCGTCTCGCCGGTCTCGCGCACGAAATTGCGCGCGAAGCTGCGCTCGGACATGCCCGCCTTGGCGGCGAGCGCGGCGACGTCGAGACCCTCGCCGGCATGCTCGGGAATCCAGCGCAGCAGACCGCCGAGCCGGCCTCTGGGATACGCCTCGGGCGCGAGATGGGCGCTGAATTGCGATTGGCCGCCGGGCCGCATGAGGAAGATCACATGCTGGCGCGCGATGGCGAGCGCGACGTCGTCGCCGAGATCCTCGCGCACCAGCGCCAGGGCCAGGTCCATGCCCGCCGTGACGCCGGCCGACGTCCAGACATGGCCGTCGCGCACGAAGATCGCGTCGGGCTCCAGCGTGACGCCGGGAAATTCGCTGGCAAATTGCTCGACGCGGCTCCAATGCGTGGTCGCGCGCCGGTTCTCGAGCAAGCCCGCCTCGGCCAGCAGGAACGCGCCGGAGCAGACCGAAACGACGCGGCGCGCCCGGGCGGTCCGGATCAGCCGGACCAGCGATTTGTCGCGGCGCGCGCGCTCGACGCCGTCGCCGCCCGCGACCATCAGCGTGTCGACATTGCGGATCAGCGAAGCGTGGCCGGCCGCGTATCCCGCAGCGGCGACGAGGCTCAATCCGCCATTGGTGCGGAACGGTCCGGGCGCCCGCGCGGCAAGGACGATGTCATAGACCGGCCGGGTTCGGCCGTGATTGGCGGCGGCCAGAATCTGCAGCGGACCGACGATGTCGAGGATTTGTGCATCCTCGAAGGCGAGCATGACGATTTTGCGGGCTGCGGCCGATTTGGGCATGGCGGCAGATTAGCTGCCGGCGGGCCTGGCGGAAATGACAATCAGGCCACTTTTTCCGCCATGTCGCGATAGCGCCAATGGGCGACGAAGGAATCGGTGAAGCGCAGCAGCAGCGTGCCGACCAGCAGGAGCAGCGAGAAGCCGTACCAGACATCGGGGCGGTGCGGGCCGATCAGATGCTCCAAGCCTGTGATGGTGAAGGCGATCCAGAAATAAGCGGTGGCGATGCGATGCAGCGCGCGCCAGGCCGGCGCTCCCAGCAAACGGATGGTCGTGGGATGAGCGCTGAACAGCATCACGACGAGGATGATCGCGGTCATGAAGCAATAGGCGATGGCCGGCGCGGACATGCTTTCGCCGTTCAATTGCGAAGGCGCCGCGACGCAGAAGAGCGCGACCGCGGCGGCGGCGGCGAAGGCGAGCGTCAGGCTGCCGCGCTCGCGCCCGGCCGCCTGCATGACCTGCAACGGGATGAGCCGCGCCAGGGGCTCGACGCTCATGGCGGCGGCGAACAGCAGAAGCGAAAAACGCGAAACCATCTCGGCCGCGACGTGCCAGCCGCTGTCGCTTCCATTTGCCGTGTTGAGAACCAGCGAGGCGGCGACGAGCAGGGAGGCGGCGAGAAAGCCGAGCAGCACGATCTGGCCGGTGTGGGATGTCTCCGCCGCGCGGGTTGCCGGCATGTCTTGCGCGCTGTCTATGGCGACCATTCGTGGAGTTCCCGCTTGCGGTTCAGAAACACAACGCGGGGGCGGGGAATTGGTGCCTAGAAAGGCTTGCTTAACGCGACGGCAAGCCCGTCGACCGGGATATTGGCTTCGGTGCGTGGCACGCAGGCCACGATGCCGGCGAGTTCCAGTCCAAGGTTCGCGGAAATTTTACGCAAATACGATTCGGAATGCCGCCAACGCCGCTTCGGCCCCAGTTCGAAATCCGCGCCGGCGCTCAACTCGACGGTGAAGAGAAAGAAGCCGCCAGGTTTCAATCGATGCGCGACGCCGCCAAACGTTCCCGCCAGATCGCCCAGATAGACCAGCGTATCGGCGGCCAGCACCAGATCGTAGCCGGCGCCGTCTTGCGCCAAAGCCGTCTCGATGTCGGCGACGGCGAGGTTGCGATAGAGGCCGCGGGCGCGCGCCTTGCCGATCATCGCCGGGCTGAGGTCGATGCCGTCCATGGCCGAGGCGATGGCCGCGAACGCCGCCGCCGCGAGACCGGTGCCGCAGCCAAGGTCGAGGACCGTCAGTCCCTTCGCGCCCGGCATCACCAAGCTCGCGAGCTCGCGCAGGATTTCCGGCGCCTGATAGGACAGTTGCGCCCGCATGCGCGAATCGTAGTCGGCGGAGAACTGGTCGAAGAGGTGACGGACATAACCGGCATCGGAGCGCTGCTGGCCGCGAACGGCCTGCGCCCGCGCGACATGCGCCGCGATGTCCGGCACCTCGGCGCCATCGATCTGGCCGAATTGTTCCAACGCCTTGTCCGCCTCGCCCGCCTCCAGCCAGGCGCGGCCGAGCTTCAGCCTCGCGTCGCTCGAAGCCGGATCGAGGCGCAGGGCGCGCTGGAATTCGGCGATGGCGGTCGGCAGGTGGCCGGCAGCCAGCAGCGCGTCGCCCAGCGCGACGATGGCGAGGCCCACATTCGGGTTGAGCGCGGCGGCTTCGCGCGCCGCCGCCAGTGCCGCTTGGCTGTCGCCGGCGGCGAGCCAGGCGCGCACCAGTTCCAGCCGCGCCAGCAAGCCGCCGCGATTGGCATCCAGTCTCGCCTGCAGGAAGCGCGCGGCCTCGCTCGCCCGCCCTTCCGCGATCAGCGCCGCCGCGTGCTCCAGCGGATCGCCGTCATGCGGCAAGCGTGCACTTGCCGTTGTTGAGCACGACCACGTCGCGTTCCTTCAGCCTGGAGCGGAAGGAGACGACGGCGCCGTCGATCCACATCTCGGTGACGATGGTCTCGCCGGGGAACACGGGCGAGGAGAAGCGCACGTCGAAGCTGGTGATGCGCTTGGGATCGTATTTCGCCAGCGTCGAGATCACGGCGCGGCAGGCCGTGCCGTAGGAGCACAGCCCGTGCAGGATCGGGCGCGGGAAGCCGGCCATCTTGGCGACCTTAGGATCGCGGTGCAGCGGATTGCGGTCGCCGGACAGCGCGTAGATGAAGGCCTGGTCGGAACGCGTATCGCAGGCATGCACGAGGTCGGGCGCGCGCGTCGGCAGCTGGTGCGGCTCGGGCGCGCCGTCCTTGGGTCCGCCGAAGCCGCCATCGCCGCGCGCGAAGGTGGTGCCGATCAGCGTCGCCAGCTTGTCGCCCGTCGCCTTTTCCTTGATGACGCGCTCGTTGACGATGATGGCGCCCTTGTCCTTGCCCTTGTCCCAGACGCCGATCACGCGCGTGTCGGACACCACCTCACAGGCTGGCGGCAGCGGCTTGTGGATCTGCACGCGCTGCTCGCCATGCACGACCATCAGATAGTTGATGCCGGCCATCGGATTGGAGCCGGGCTCGCTGCCGCGGCGCGGGCGGCCCGTCGGGATCACGGTCGCGAAGGTCGGAACGACCTGAAGGTTGTTCTCATAGGTGAAAGGCAGCTCCGCCTCGTTCATCGGATCGCGCTGGAAGCCGATGCCGAGCGCGTAGAGCATCACCTCGCGGTCGCCATAGCTCGCCTCGAGCCCTTCGGATTTCGACTGCATCATCTGTTCGTAATTGATGGGCATGGCGTTTCCCTCATCCCTTTTATGTCTGGCGCGAGCTTAGGTTAGGACGGTGCTTTGCGCCAAGTGGGACCTGTGGTTTGCTCCTGCCGCGACACCGGTTTTCCGAGGGGACACCATGGCAGACACCGCGCACGCGACGCCCGGCCCGATTCCGCCGCCGCCACCGCGGCACCATGGCTGCCTCTACGGCTGCCTGATCGCTATCGGCATCTTCCTGTTGGTCGGCTTCGGCGGTGGCGCGTATATCTATTACTATCTCAATCACGCCGTGAAGGACGCGCCGACGGTCAAGGCGGCGATCGTGCAGGTCGACAACGACCAAGGCGCGCGCGCCATGCTCGGCGACAATATCGAGGTCACGGGCGCCACCAGCTTCAATGCTTCCTCGGACCTGGCCACGGGCTCCAAGGAATCCTATGTCCTGCATGTCAAGGGATCGAAAGGCGAAGGAGAACTCACCATCGATGCCGATACGCCCAAGGGCGGCTCGCTGCACTTCGACAAGCTCAGCTTGAGTGCCGGCGGGCAAACCTTGGACATATTGCACACCACCGGCAGTCCGGGCGCGATCTGACGCCGTCTGCCCAGGAGAAATTGCATGACCTATCGCTGCTTCAACGTCGGAATCGCCGATTCCATCGCCCATATCCAGCTCAAGCGCGGCGACGAGCTCAACACGATGGTGCCGGAATTCTGGACCGAACTGCCGGCGATCGTGAAGGACATCGACGACAACGCCAAGGCGCGGGTGATCGTGATCTCCTCGACCGGCAAGCATTTTTCCGGCGGCATGGATCTGGCGGTGTTCACAGGGGGCAATTCGGCCGGCACCGCGGCGTCTCGCGCGCCGCAGGAAAAAGGGCGCGTGCGCGCCAATCTGCGGCTCAGCGTTCTCGACATCCAGGAATCGTTCAACGTGCTGGAGAAGGCGCGCGTGCCGGTGCTGATCGCGATCCAGGGCGGCTGCGTCGGCGGCGCGGTCGACATGGCAAGCGCCTGCGACTGCCGCTATGCGACCGAGGACGCGTTCTTCGTCATCCAGGAAATCAATATCGGCATGACGGCCGATGTCGGAACCTTCCCGCGCCTGTGCAACCTGATGCCGACCGGCATGGTGCGTGAACTCGCCTACTCCGGACGCCGCCTGCCGGCGAAGAAGGCGATGCAGCTGGGCCTCGTCAACGAGGTCTTCGCGACGCAGGAGGCGATGCTGGCGCATGTCATGGGCCTGGCCAAGGACATCGCCGAGAAATCGCCGCTCGCGGTCTACGGCTCGAAAGTGATGATCAACTACGCCCGCGACCACACGGTGGCGGACGGCCTCGACTACATCGCGACCTGGCAAGCCGGCATGTACCACCCCGAAGCCGACATGATGGAAGCGTTCAAGGCGAAAGCCGAGAAGCGCCCAGGCAAGTTCGACGAGATGCTGCCGGTGCAGCGGAGGTCGCTTTCCCAAGAATAAACCTCGGTGTCATGGCCCGCGAATGCGGGCCACCCAGGTGACGCGAAGCATGTCTTGCAGATTCCCGTTAGAAACCTACTCAAAACCTGTAGCGATTGTGCAGAACCAAACTGGGTGGCCCGCATTCGCGGGCCATGACAGCGGTATGTGTTGCGATCGCGGCGTCTACTGCGCCGCCGCATGGACGTGGTGTTCGATCGAGACCGCCGGGCCTTCGCTCCACACTTCGGTGAGCGGCACGCCGTGCTGTTCGATCATACGCAGGGCGTGTTCGTAGCCTTCGGCGATGCAGCGGTCGAAAGCGCGCCAGTCGCGCAGGCCGACGCCCGAGAGCGGCGGCTCGAACATGTAATTGGCCTGCTCGCGCGCCAGCCGGCGCTGTACTTCGGAGCCCACCGTGCCCGAACGCATCAGGATCGAGACGATCGACGGCGTGCCGGCCATGCGCTGGCCGATCAGCCACCACCACGGCCGCTCGCCATATTTGTCGTCGCGCGCCTTGAGATCGATTTCACCGGTGACATCTGAGGCGATGATCGGGCCGCTGGAGCGCTCCGCCATGATGTCGACAGGCAGGTTGTTCATCAACCCGCCGTCGACCAGCAGATGGCCGTTATGGGTGACCGGCGGCAGGATGCCCGGCAGCGCGACGCTGGCCCGCAGCGCGCGCCACAACGCGCCGGCGCGGTGCACATGCACCCGGCCGGTCGTCAGATCGGAGGAGACGCAGAAGAACGGCTTGGGCATTTCCTCGATGCGCATGTCGCCGAAGCTGTGCTGCAGCAGCTGCGAGACCTTCTTGCCGCGCACCAGCGCGATCAGCGGCAGCGTGTAGTCGTTGAGCGGATTGCCGTTGACGAAGGCGTCCCGCATGCGCTCGGTGAGTTCCTCGATCGTCCATTCGCTGGCGAGGCCGGCCGCGATGATGGCGCCCATGGAGGTGCCGCCAATATTGTCGAACGGCACGCCGGCTTCCATAAGTGCTTTGACGATGCCGATATGGGCGAAGCCGCGGGCGCCGCCGCCGGCCAGCACGATGCCGACCGCGCGGCCCGAAATGAAGCGCGCCAGGCGCTTGATGTCGTCGGGCCGGCCGGTGCGGACGTGATGGTGCGACTCGTAGAGTCCGCTGCGCACCGCGAAATGCTCAGGCAGGTTTTCGTTCTTGTCGGTGGGATGCAGCAGCAGCAATTGCGGCAAGCCGCTGGCGCGTTCCTTCAGTGCCGGCAGATCGAGCGATTGCGACGGCAGCGGCTGGTCGACGCGGGCGAGCAGGAAGATGCGGTCGGCCTGGCGCAGGCACTGATGCGTCCAGGCGCTGTCGGGCGCGTCGCCGCGATAGAACACGATGTCGTGGCCGGCTTCGAAATTGTTGAACCATTCGCCGGTCTGGTCGGCGCAGGATGCGTCGAGCACCGCCGCCTTCGAACCCATATTGACCAGCGCGCCGGCCAGGCGGTGGGCGATCGGCGACTGCTCCAGGCCCGGCTGCAGCGGCACGATGGCGAAGGTCTTGGGCCGCGCCGTGTCAGTTGAGCTCTTGGTGGTGTCCTGCAGGCGTTTGACCAGGATGCGCATCATGTTGAGCATGACGCGCGGATGGCGGCCGATCAGCGCGTCGAAGGCGGCCGGCGGCACGCGCAGCAGCTCGCTGTCGCGCATGGCGATGAGCTGGGCGGAATGCTCCGAACTGCCGGAGATCATCGACATTTCGCCGACCGTCTCGCCGGCCGGAATGTGAGCGACGTGGCGGCGCTTGCCGCGCTCGTCTTCGGCGAAGACGCCGAGGCTGCCGGTGATGACGAGGAAGACCGCCTGGTCGTTCTCGCCGTCGCGCTTGAGCAGCATGCCGCCGGGCAGGCCGAACCAGTTGGCTTCCGACAGCAGTTTCTTGATGGCGGCGTCGCTGACGTCTTCCAGCAGCGGAAAGCTGCGCAGGCGCTGGCGCAGCGATTCCGGATAGACCGTGTCCGGCCCGATCTTGAAGGAAGAGAGAAACGCCATGTTCATCGGATCAAGCTGCCCCTTCCTTCTATCTCACCATTGGGTCCAACCGCCATCGACGGTCAGGGACTGTCCGGTCATGAAGGACGAGGCCTGTGAGGCCAGGAACAGCAGGGGGCCGGCGATCTCGTCGGCGGCGCCGAGGCGGCCCAGCATGGTGCGGCCGGCGAGGCGTGCAGCGAAATCCGGGTCCTTGGACTGGATGTCGGGGCGCGGAAAGGGTCCGGGCACCAGTGCGTTGACGCGAATGTGCTCGGAGCCGAGTTCGGCCGCGAGATGGCGGGTGAGCTGCAACAGGGCCGCCTTGGCGGGGCCGTAGTGGAAGGGGCTCTGCTGGCCGGGCTGGGCGTAAAGCCGGGCGTCGGGCGAAACCAGGGCGTACATCGACGCGATGTTGACGACGCTCGCCTGGCCGGTCGCGGCGACGGCGGCGCGCAAGGCGGGACGCGCGGCGCGCACGGCTTCGAAGGCGGCGGTCACGCTGCTGGCATAGGTGGCGGCGAAATCCGACGGCTCCAGGCCTGAGAACGGCTTGGATGTCATGCTGATGGCGTTGTTGACCAGAATGTCGAGGCGCGGGCGCGAGGCGAAGAAGGCGCGCGACGCATCGGCGTCGGCGACATCGAACGCGGCGCGCTCAACCGAAAGCCCTTCGCCGAGCAGCGTCGCTTCGAAATCCATCAGCCTGGCGTCGTCGCGCGCATTGACGATGACATGGGCGCCGGCGTTTGCCAGGGCGCGGGTCATGGCGCTGCCCAGATGTCCGGGCGCGGCGGAGACGAACGCGACGCGCCCGTCGAGGCGAAACATCGCTTCCGACCCGGTCGCCGCGTGGAATTGGGTGGCGTCCTGCCGACCCATGGATGAAAGCCTCCGTCCCCTGATGCACGGAACTTAGGCATAGACCGGTAAACGTGGCGTTAGCGTGAATGAGACGTTAATCGGGGGTTCAAGTGCACTCTATCCTCGCCCGCGCAGCGGGAGAGGTTAGTCCGCGCCCAGTATCTTCCACACGCTCGACACCGAGTAGATCGGGGCGGCATCGACGGTAAAATCTCCGCGGAGAAAGATCAGCGAGCGCGTGCGGCGGGTCAGGACCGGCACGACTTCGACCCAGTCGCCTTCCTTGGCGCCGGCCAAGAACTGGCTCTGCATGTTGAGCGTCACGACGTCGGCGTGATCGGTCGCGTCCCAGGCGGCCTGGCCGAAGGCGGCGTCGGCGAAGGTCATCAGCATGCCGCCATGGATGACGCCGCGCATGTTGACGTGGCGGGCATCGACGCGAAAGCCGAAACGGCGTGCGCCCTTCTCGCCCTGCTCGAACACCGGGCCGACATGGATCTCGAACGGATCGACCAGATGCGTCTTGGTGAAGCCGGGAGGCGCGCTCATCGCTAGCCGATCTTCCACAGTCCGGTCGCGACGGCGACGGGGCGGTCGCCGCAGACGATGTCGGCGGACATGAAAACCAGCGTGCGGGTCTTCTTCGTGACGCGGACGCGGCTCACCAGGATCTCGCCCAATTTCCCCGGGCCGACGAAGTCGCAGGTCAGCGACACCGTGCTGCAGGTCTTGGCGCCGGTGGCGGCGCGGCTGGTCTGGCTCATCGAGACATCGGCGAGCATCATCAGCATGCCGCCATGGATGCTGCCCGAGCCGTTCATGTGCTTGTCCGCCACGACCAGCGCGAAGCGGCGCACCTCGCCCTCCACGGGCAGCCGCCAGACCGGACCCGCGTGCCGGTTGAAACCACCCAGCGAGATGTTCTCAGCCTCGGGCGGAAGCGTGTCCAAAACGTCGCTCATGCGAAAAACTGGATAGGCGGTTTCACGCTGCACTGCAATATCGGCTCCGGGCACATTGGATTCGCCGCTGCGCCACACTAAAGTTGCAAAGACAAAGAAGATGCGCCATGCGAGGGGTCGCTTTAGCGCACACGCAATCCTGCCAGATGAGGACTTTCATGAACAAGCGTATCGTTCGGGCCGCCTTTGTGGCTTGCCTGTTGGGCACTGCCGCCATCCTTTTGGTCGGCGCACCGCTCTCGCCCGCCTTTGCCGCCGACAAACCCGCCGCCGACACCGGCCCCAAAGTGACAGCGCCGGTCGGAAAAATCCTGGTGCCGGCGCAGAAGCTGCTCGCGGCGCTGGACTACGCCGATGCGCTGCCGTTGATCAAGACGGCGCAAGCGCTGCCCGACCTGCCGCCCTACGACATCTATACGATCAACAATTTTCTGGCGAGCGCCTATCTCGGCTTGAAGGATTACGACAACGCCTACATCGCCTACGAGGCCATGACGGCATCGCCGGCGATGCCCGACGGCGACAAGGCGGGGACGCTGCACAACGCGACCCTGCTCTCGGCCCAGCTCAAACACTACGATACCGCGATCAGCCATGGCCAGGCGTTCATCGCGCTGGGCGGGCCGCCGAATATGTCCGTTCTGTCCACCATGGCGCAGTCCTACTACTACAGCAAAGATTTCGACAATGCGGCGGTGTTCGCGCAAAAAGCGATCGACGCAACGCCGGCCGGCCAGGCGCCGACCCGCGGCGCGCTGGAAATCAAATTTGGCGCCCAGGTCGGCGCCAAGAAGAAAGCCGACGCCGAGGCGACGCTCGAGACGATCCTGACATACTACGACGATCCCGATGAGTGGGCCCAGCTGATCGACTTGTCGCTCGGCGTCAACGGCATCAAGGCCGTCGACGCGATGCATATGTATCGCTTGCGCATGCTGACCAAGGCGACGGGAACCTCCGACGATTACACCATCGCCGCGGCGATGGCGCTTTCGGTCGGCTATCCGGTCGAAGCCGAAAACACCCTGAATGCCGGCCTGGCCGCCGGCAAAGTCGACCACAATGCGAAAAACAATGCGCAGATCGCCGATACGCGCGCCCGCGCCGCCAAGGATCGTTCGACGATCGCCGGTTTCGACGGCGTCGCGCGCAAATCCGCCGATGGCGAACTCGATCTGAGGCTGGCCGAGACCTATTACGCCTATGGCCGCTTTGCCGATTCCGCGGAAGCGGCGCGCCGGGCGCTGACCAAGGGCGGCGCCAAGAACGATCACAACGAAGCCAATATGGTGCTGGCCGAATCTCTGCTGCGGGACGGCAAGACCGCAGAGGCCGTCGCCGCCTTCAACGCCCTCAGCAATCCTACGCCGGGCATGGCGCGGGCGCAGCATATCTGGCTGCTCTACGCCAACCGCAAATATGGCGACGCCGCGGCTCCGGCGCCGGCCCACTAGACGATCCCGCGCCGGAGCGAAGGACCTTTCGCTCCGGCGTTTTCGTTTCACGATAGGTCGGCCATGAACCTGGTGCTCGGCTTCGTGCCGTTCATCCTGTTTGCCGTGCTGGTGGGCCTGTCGCCCGACATGGCGCTATGGATCGCGTTCGCGGCGGCGTTCGCGCTCGGCATGCGCTCGTTCCTCGACACCCGCGTGCTCAAGACGCTGGACGCCGGCAACACGGCGCTGTTCGGCCTGCTGGCGCTCTACAAGGGCTTCGTGCAGCCCGGCCTGTCCTACGGCGCCGTGCTGCTGGCGGTGGACGGCGGCCTGCTCGCCATCATCATCGCCTCGCTGCTGCTGCACGAGCCCTTCACGCTGCAATATGCCCGCGAGCAGGTGGCGCCGGAGCAATGGAACTCCCAAATGTTCCTGCGCGCCAACTATGTCGTGACCGGCGTCTGGCTGGCGGCGCTCGCGATCATGACAGCCGCCGACGCGGCGGCGACCCTGGCCACGGTGATTTCCGTGACCGCGGCCGCGGCCGGGGGCCTTGTCGCGCTGGCCGCGGCGCTGACCTTCAGCCTGCGATATCCGGCCTATCTGCGCGGCCGCAGCGGACAGCTTTCGGACTGAAGGGACCGCTGCCTGAAGATCAACCCAAGGCGACATGGGCGACGATGTCGACGCCGAAATGCGACGCCATCGCCCACTCCAGGCCATAGCGCTTGTACAGGACGCCGAAGACCAGGCCCGCCGCCCCGTTCAGCACAATCGCCCGGGCGACGAGCGCCGCCGACAAGGGCGCGAGCGCCGCGGTCGCCGGCAAATGGCCGAGGCCGAACAGCACTGCAGTCAGAATATTCGCCAGCCAAAACACGCCGGCCGGCAGGGCCACGTCGTGGCGGCCGCCACGCCACCTCGCAACACTGCGCAATGCCAGTGCGAGCAACGACAAAAGGCCAAGGCGCATGAGGATTTCCTCGTCGAGCGCGCCGTAGAAAGACGCCAGGAGGCCTTGCCAGGCGCTCGGCCGGGCGCTGCCGCTGCCGGCGTTGCGGATGAGTTCGGCGACGGAAGGAATGGGCGCGAAGAGCCAGCGATCCAGCAGCAGCAACGCAAGCGCTACCCCGATGCCGGCGGCAAGCGCGATCAGAAGCGTCGCGCGCGTTCTTGGCGGCGCGGGCCCGCCGGTGAGGAAGGCTGCGATGAGCGGCGTTCCCAGGCCGAGTTTCCGCGCGGCCCAAAGACCGGCAAGCACCGCGACCGCCAGAAGCACCGCCGATTGGACGACGGAAAGCGCCAGCAATTTGCTCACGCCGAAATGCGTGCGCGCCGCCGCCGCGGCCAGCGCCTTGCTCTCCAGCGTCGCCACATAGGGCAGGACCAGCAACATGCCGCACAGCGCCAGGACCCAGAGAACAAGCACCGTCTTCAGGAACGGTGCGTTCGTCGTCGCCTGCGGTTTCGCGTCGGACATGGCGCAATCCTTTTCATTTTCACCGGCCGATCGTACCGGAGAACGCTCGCGCTTGACTATATTTCGTTATTTCCCTAAATAACGAAATATGAGCGACGTGTTCGACGCATTGGCCCATCCGGTCCGGCGTAAAATTCTCAAGCTGCTGCGCAAGAAGCCGATGAGCGCCGGCGCGATCGCCGACCGGTTCGAGATCGCCAAGCCGACGCTGTCGGGCCATTTCGCGGTGCTCAAGGCGGCCGACCTGGTCACCAGCGACCGCCAGGGCACGACCATCATCTATCGCGTCAACATGAGCGTGCTGGAAGAAGCGGCCGCGGGCCTGATGGACCTGGCCGGCCTGCGCGGCGCCAAGGAGTCGAAATCATGAACAACCGCATTCCCTTGATCGTCAGCGTGGCAGCCGTCGCCGCCATGTTCGGAGCCAGCACCTGGGCGTGGTTTCACCTGGCGCCCGGCACGCCGATTCCGATCCATTGGGACATCGACGGACGGCCGAACGGCTTTGCGCGGGGACCGTTCGCGCTGTTCATGGCGCCGGCGATTGCGGCGCTCATGACAGCGCTCTTCACCGCCCTTCCCTGGTTGGAGCCGCGCAGGTTGAACCTTGCGAGCAGCGCGAAATTCTATCGCGCGACCTGGATCGGCCTGATCCTGCTGCTCGCCGCGACGCACGGCGTGACCCTCTATGCGGCCCTGCATCGGGGCGTGGAGGTCGGCAGCATCGTCGTCGCCTGTGTCTGCCTGCTCATGATCGTGTTCGGCAACTATCTCGGCAAGACGCGCTCGATGTTCCTGGGGGGCGTGCGCACGCCGTGGACGCTTTCCAGCGAATACTCCTGGCAGCGCACGCACAGCCTGGCTGGGAAGCTGTTCATCTCGGCCGGCGCGTTGGGCTTCGCGGCGGCGCTCACCCTGCCGTCGAAGCCGGCGACGCACATATTCCTGTACGCGATGGCGCTGACCTTGGTGTTGAGCGTGGTGATGTCCTACGTCTACTGGCGGCGCGATCCGAACCGGCAGACGGGCGATCTGACGCAGGATTAGGCGCCTTTGCTCCGCGCCGCGCGAAGGGCTAATTTCGCCGGACCCTTCCCCAAGCGGAGCCTGCCATGAAAGACGCCGTCATCGTTTCCACCGCGCGCACCGGGCTGGCCAAATCGGTTCGCGGCGGCTTCAACATGACCCATGGCGCGACGATGGGCGGGCACGCCGTCAAATCCGCCATCGCCAATGCCGGCATCGATGCGGCCGAGGTCGAGGACGTCTTCATGGGCTGCGCCCTGCCCGAAGGCGCCACCGGCAACAACATCGCGCGCGCCTCCGCGATCTGGGCGGGCTGCCCCGTCACCACGGCCGGCACCACGGTCAACCGCTTCTGCTCCTCCGGCCTGCAGGCCATCGCCATGGCCTCGCAGCAGATCATGACCGAGGGCACGCCGGTCGCAATCGGTTCTGGCGTCGAATCCATCAGCCTGGTGCAGATGGGCGGCACGATGAATCTGGGCCACTTCACCGAAGAGCATCTGATGCAGGTCAAGCCGGCACTGTGGATGGCGATGATCGAGACCGCCGAGATCGTCGCCGAGCGCTATCACGTCAGCCGCGACCGCCAGGACGAATATTCGCTGGAAAGCCAGCGCCGCACCGCCGCCGCCCAACAGGCGGGCAAGTTCAAGGACGAGATTGTTCCGCTCAAGACCAAAATGAAGAAGCTCGACAGGGCCACCGGCCAGGAAAGCATCGTCGACGTCACCGTCGACCGCGACGAAGGCAACCGCCCCGACACCACGCTGGAGGGCCTCAAAGCGCTCAAGCCCGTCTTCAGCGGCGGCCAGCAGGTCCAGACCGGCAAGTACATTACCGCCGGCAACGCCTCGCAATTCGCCGACGGCGCGGCGGCGGTCGTGGTCATGGAGGGTGCCGAGGCGTCCAGGCGCGGCATCCGGCCGCTAGGTATATTCCGGGGGTTCGCGGTCGCCGGCTGCGAGCCCGACGAGATGGGCGTCGGTCCGGTCTATGCCGTGCCGCGCCTGCTCAAGCGCCACGGCCTGACCGTCGCCGACATCGATCTGTGGGAACTCAACGAGGCCTTCGCCAGCCAGACGCTCTATTGCATGGATACGCTCGGAATTGCGCACGACAAGTGCAATGTCGACGGGGGCGCGATTTCCATCGGCCATCCCTATGGCATGTCGGGCGCGCGGATGACGGGGCACCTGCTGCTGGAAGGTCGCCGCCGCAAGGCCAAGTTCGGCGTCGTGACCATGTGCATCGGCGGCGGCATGGGCGCGGCCGGCCTGTTCGAGATCCTGCAATAGGCATGCGCGCGCTTGCCGCCGTCTTCGTTCTTCTGCTCTGCGCCGGCTGTTCGACGGTGGAGGACGCGGTGCGTCCGCCGCCGCCGGACCCGCACACGCTGATGCCGGCGCTGGAGCTGCGCATCGCCGTCCTCATCGCCGACGAACGCTCTCGCATCGATCCCAAGGCGCGTTCGCTGATGATCGATCCGGAATTGTCCGATGTCGCGCGCAAGCGCGCGATCGACATGGCGGCGAAGAACTACATCGCCCATACCGCGCCGAACGGCGACACCTCCGCGACGCTGCTGATGGCGGAAGACGCCCATTTTCAGGGGCTTTTGGGCGAGAACATCGCCGCCCAGCACTACACGGCGGCGATCGGCGTCGACGTCGAAGGCTTCGCGCGGCGCTTCGTGGACGAGTGGCTGAAGAGCGCGCCGCACAAGGAGAACCTGTCCTTCGCCGACTACAATCACACCGGCGTCGGCGCCGCGGTGAACGGCGACACGGTGTATGTGACGCAGCTGTTCTCGACCGACCTCGGGCTCGGGCCCCATCCCGACGATCCCTTGCCGCCGGTGATCACGCCGATGCCGAGCGCCCGCGAAGCCAAGGACGCGATGCCGGCGCCCAAGCCGGACGTCCGCTTGCGTGGCAGCCAGGGCACGCATTGATGTCCGGCAATCGCGCCGTCACGACCTATGCCGAGTTCTGGCCCTACTATCTGCAGGAGCACGCCAAGCCGGCGACGCGAAACCTGCATTTTTTCGGCACCAGCATGGCGGTGTTGAGCACGCTGGCCGCGGCCGTCACCGGCATCGTCTGGTTCGTGCCGGCCGCCTTCGTGGCCGGGTACGGACCCGCCTGGGTGGCGCATTTCTTCGTCGAACATAATCGCCCAGGGACCTTCACCTACCCGCTGTGGTCGCTGGTTTCGGACTTCCGCATTGCCTGGTTCTGGGCCACCGGCCGGCTGGGCGACGAGTTGCGCAAGGCGGGGGTCGGCGCCTGACGGGCGCTAACTGCCTATTAACGCTGATCGGCGAAGTTACACCTTGCAGTGGCCCCTCGGAGTGACCGCTGCAAATCGGGTGCTAAACCATTCTTTACACTACATCTTGACACCAGTACTTATTGTAGCGGGTGCGGTGCTAAGTGAGTCGAAATGCGGCCTGACATTCCTTGGAACGTGGCGGGTATCCCGCCCGAGGCCCGCGAAGCAGCGAGAGCGGCAGCGCGTCGGGAAGGTCTGTCGGTCGGCGAATGGATGACCCGGAGAATCCTCCGCAGCTTTTCCGATACGCCGGACGATATGACCCCAGCCCGTGAACAGTGGACCTCAAGCAACGGCGGCAGCTACGCCGCGCCCGCCGCCGCGACGCGCCGCGACACCGAGGACATGCTCGCCCATGTCGCGCGCAGCGAAAGCGAGAGCAACGACGTCTACCGCCGTATCGAGGAACAGCTGCGCAACGTCGCGCGCCGCCTGGAGTCGACCGAGCGCAATCAAAGCGAAAACAATCGCGCCATGAGCAAGGCCGCGAGCGAGATCAACGTCGCGGCGCGCGAACAGGCGCAGTCCTTCGACCAACTCGGCGGCAGCGTCATGAGCCTGGCCGACCGGCTGGAGCGCGTCGAACGCTCGACCACGACCGACGGCACGCGCGATGCGATCAAGGGCCTGCATCAGGGCCTGTCGCGCCTGGCCGAACAGATTACCAACACCGCCAATCAATCGGCCTCGCAGATCTCAGCGCTGGCGACCAACCTGGAATCCCTCGCCGGCCGCCTGGCGCAGGCGCGCAGCGACACCGAAACGACGGCCCGGGCGCTGGATCAACGCATCACCCAGATCGACCAGCGCACGGCGCAGATCTCCCAGATCGACAACAAGGTCGCGCAGATCGACCAGCGCATGAGCCACGTCTCGCTGATCGACGATCGCCTCAAAAGCGTCGAACGCGCCGCGCAGTCGAGCAACGACACGCTGAGCCACGCGCTGTCCGCCATCGAGCAGCGCAAGGACGACGAAGCCGCCGCCCTGCGCCGCGATGCCGAAACCGCCGGCGCCATCGCCAGGCTGGAAGACAATTTCGCCAAATTCGAACAGCGCGGCGCCGATCCGGCGATCGACCGGCGCCTGTCGGGCATCGAACGCAGCCTCTCCGACATCGCCGGCCGCTTCGAGGCGCCCGTCGCGCGCGACGGCATCGACGACAATATCAGGCGCCTGGCGCAGCGCATCGAAGCGGCGGAAACCCGCCAGCGCGACCAGGTCGCCGAATTGCGCGCCGCGATGAACGACACGCGCCCTATCGACGTCCACGCCCTGACCGGCGGCCAGGCCCCGCCCTTCGCGCAGACGTTCGAAGCGCCGCCCTTCCCCGACATGGCGCATGGCGAGCAGCAGCCTTTCCAGGTCAGCGCCGATCCCTTCGCGCCCGCCTTCGACGCCGCCGCCCCGCCCTTCGGCGCGGAGTCCGCGTTCGGCAACGGCGCGTTCGGCGCCGATCCGTTCGCCGCCACGCCGCCGCCACCGCCGCCGGTCGAACCGGATTCCTATCTTTCCGCCGCGCGCCGCTCGGCGCGCGCCGCCGCCGCACAGGCAGACGCCGAACGCGGCACCCGCATGGGCGGCTTCTCGTGGGGCGCGGCCACCGCCGCGGCCGGCCCGGCCGCACCGGACAAAGCCGGAGCCAAGAAGACCACGTTGTGGATCGTGGTGGCCGTGCTGATCATCATCGCCGTCTTCGCGGTGGGCGCCTTCCTCAGCCAGAACCTGTCGTCCACCTCGACCCACACAGTCAGCGCCCTGTTCAACAAGCCGGTCCCGGTGACGCCGACGCGTCCCGCGACCGATCTGCCGCCGCCCGCCCCCGAGGTCGCGACGCCGCCGGCGCACATTGCCGCGCCGGCAACGCTCAAGCCCAGCGGCGTGCGGCCGTTGCAAAGCCATGACGTCAAGCCCGCGCCGGTTCACGCCGTACCCGGCGCCGCACCCACGACGGTTACGCCGCCGCAGCAGGCCATGACGCCGCTCGACAAGCTCACCGCGCTGGCCAATGCCGGCAACGCCAAGGCCGAGCTCGTGGTCGGTCTGAAATATCTCGACGGCGATGGCGTCGCGGTGAGCGCAACCGACGCCGCCAAATGGCTGGAGCGCGCCGCCGAGCAGGGTCTGCCCGTGGCGCAGTATCGCCTCGGCTTTATGTACGCCAGCGGCCTCGGCGTTCCGGCCGACCCCGCCAAAGCGGTCCACTGGTATCAGCTCGCCGCCCAGGCCGGGAACCGCAAGGCGATGTACAATCTCGCCGTCGCTTATGCCAACGGCGTCGGCACGGCCAAGAATCTCGCCGAAGCGGCGCGCTGGTTCTCCAAGGCCGCGGCGCTGGGCTTCTCGGACTCGCAGTTCAATCTCGCCGTGCTTTATGAGCGCGGGCTCGGCGTGCCGCAAAGCCTGCTCGACGCCTATAAGTGGTACGCCATCGCGGCGGCCGGCGGCGACCTCGAATCCAAGTCGCGCATCGACGCGCTGGCAACGCAGCTCTCCGCCGACGACAAGGCCGCCGCCGAACACGCCGCGGCAGCCTTCCGCGCCGTCCCCCTCGACCCGAAGTCGAACGTGGCGCCGTCAATGAACGACGTGGCGGGCTGATTACGCAAGCCTAAAAGGTTGACCGCCGAGTCCGTCGCGCGCACATTCGCGCGCAGCGTGGGGTTGTCGGATTCGCCAGCTCCTTCATCTCCTGCCTGCGATCAGCGTTCGATGGAAATCTATCTGCCCATCGCCGAGATGTCGGTCCATTGGCTGATCGTGCTGGGCATGGGCGGCGGCATCGGCTTTCTCTCCGGCATGTTCGGCGTCGGCGGCGGCTTCCTGCTGACGCCGCTGCTCATCTTCTACGGCGTCCCGGCCGAAGTCGCCGTCGCCACGACCTCCAGCCACATCACCGCCTCGTCGATGTCGGGCGCCATCACCCAGTGGCGCAAGCGCGCCGTCGATCTGAAGATGGGCGGCGTGATGGCGGCCGGCGGCCTCGCCGGCACGGTGTTCGGCGTCTGGCTGTTCACCGTGATGCGCCGCTACGGCCAGATGGATCTGCTGGTCTCGGCCAGCTACGTCATCCTTCTGGGCACGGTCGGCGGCCTGATGCTGAACGAGAGCCTCGCCGCCCTGAGGGCTTCGCGCAGCGGCGCGCCGGCGCGCCGCCGGGCGCCGCATCTGTGGATGCACGGCCTGCCGTTCAAGATGCGCTTTCGCGAATCGCGGCTCTATATCAGCGTCATTCCGCCGCTGCTGATCGGCTTCTTCGTCGGCGTGCTGTCCGCGATCATGGGCGTCGGCGGCGGCTTCGTCATCGTGCCGGCGATGATCTACTTGCTGCGCATGCCCACCAATGTGGTCATGGGCACCTCGCTGTTCCAGATCATCATCGTGACATCGGCGGTAACGGTGCTGCAGGCGACGACCAATTTCTCGGTCGACATCATGCTGGCGCTGTTCCTGATCCTGGGCGGCGTGGTGGGCGCGCAGTTCGGCGTGCGCATCGGCGCCAGGCTGCGCGGCGAGCAGCTGCGCCTGCTGCTGGCGCTGCTGGTGCTGGCGGTGGGCTTGCGCCTGTTGATCGGCCTCGTCGTGCGGCCGGACGATCCGTTCTCCGTCACCACGGTGCTGCCATGAGGTGGTGGACGGCGTTGGCCGGCGCGCTGGCGCTGTGCGCGGGCCCCGCGCTGGCGTCGGAAGACCTCGTCTCCGGCCTGTCGCAGGACACCGTGGAGATCACCTCGAACTACACCGGCACCGACATCGTGGTGTTCGGCGCCATCGAGCATCTCGAGGATACCGGCGTCAACGATGTCGTCGTGGTCGTGCGCGGCCCCGACGCCGACATGATCGTGCGCAAGAAGGACCGCATCGCCGGCATCTTCCTCAACCGCGACCAGGCCAGGCTGCAGGGCATGCCGTCCTACTATTTCATCGCCAGCACGCGCCCCGTCGACAAGATCGCCGCCAGCTACACGCTGCAGCGCTACGCCATCGGGCTGAGCAACATCATGCCGGAAAGCTTCCGCAGCCATCACGATCCGGAGCCCTTCCGCCTGGCGCTGATCGCGCATAAGCAGCATGACGGGCTCTATGGCGAGACGCAGAGCGGCGTCGAGCTTTTGAGCCCGACTCTCTTCCGCGCCCGGATCCCGGTGCCGGCGACGGTGCCGCGCGGACCCTACAAGGTGGACGTCTATCTGTTCCGCGACGGGACGGTGATCAGCGCGCAATCGACACCGCTGTTCATCGACCAGACCGGCTTGGAGCGCCGCCTCTACAATTTCGCGCACGAATCGCCGCTGTCCTACGGCCTGTCGACCGTGCTGATGGCGACGCTTCTGGGCTGGCTGTCGTCGGTGGTGTTCAGAAGGAACGATTAGGGCGTCCGGCTGACAAACGCTCGTGATCCTGACTAGACTGGCGCCATGACTTTGCGCAAAACCATCGAGGTCGTGACCAAACTTGCCGCAACGAACGTCATCGGCAGCTACGCCATCGCCGGCGCGGTCGCCGCGCTCAACTACATTCAGCCAATGCTGACGGAAGATCTGGACATTCTCATTTCAATCGATGGATTCGAGAAAAGAGCTTCGGGGTTGCTGCTGCTGGGGCCCATTGAGAAAGCTCTGGCGCAAATGGGTTACACCGAACGGACGGATCTCGGCTACAAAGTAGAAGGCTGGCCGGTTCAATTTCTGCCGGTGGCGTCGCCGCTCGACGAAGAAGCTCTGGAACAGGCGGTAGAATTGGAAATCGCCGAGGCCGGCGAAGCCTCCTTGAAGGCACGCTGTCTGAGCGCGGAACATGTTGTCGCAATTGCCCTGAAACTGGGCCGCCTCAAGGACTTGGCGAGAATCCAAGCATTTCTCGAGCAAGATGCTGTAGACTTGAGCCGGTTGAAGCGTGTTTTGGAGAAACACAATCTGATGGCTGCCTGGCGAGAGTTTTGCGTCAAAGCGGCGCTCAAAAACCCCTTCTAGAGTTTTCGAAACGATGCCCGAAGCGCCCAAGGACTATCCGGACAATTCCGAAATCCACGCTCGCAAAGCCGAGGGCCGAAGACTTCGCGCGGCGGCCAGCTTTGCCCAGAAGCTTGCTGCTCTGGACGAGCTTCGAGACCGCGTCGCGCCGATCGTTCGGGCTCGCGAAGCCCGCCATCGCGGCAAAACGAATAAACCCTAAGCTCTCACGGCGAGCCGCGGCACACCCCGCGCCGCCACGGCGTAGACGCGCCGTCCGCCCAGCATGTAGGCGGCAAAGGCCTCGGCGAACAGGCCCGCTATCGCTTCATCGCCGACATCGAGACCGCCGGTGTAGGCGCCGAACGCCGGCATCACGAGGCGCGTGCCGTCGGAGGCGAAGCATTTGCGGCGCAGGCTGCGGCCGCGCAGCGCCACGGTGGCGCAAGGGTGCAGATGTCCCGCGATCTCGCCGGGCTGGGGCGTGGCCGAAGGCTCGTGACGGAAGACGAGGCCGCCAACGGCGATCTCTTGGCGGACGATGCCGCCGAGCCAGGCCGGCGGCTGCGGATCGTGGTTGCCTTCGATCCAGATCCAGTCGGCGCGCCGCACTTGCGCCAGCAGCACGGCGCGGTCGTCGAGATCGAGCCGCTCGGCTGCTTCGCGGTCGTGAAAGGAATCGCCCAGCGCGATGACGCGCGCGGGCGCGTAAGCGTCGATCAGCGCCGTCATGCGGCGCAAGGTCGTGCGCGTGTCGTAAGGCGGCAGCAGGGCGCCCCAACGCGCCAGCGAGGAACCCTTCTCGAAATGAATATCGGAGAACACCAGCGTGCGCTCCGCCGGCCACCAGGCCGCGCCGGCGCAATCGAGCACCAGCCGCTCGCCGTTCACCTCGGTATGGAGATCGTCGGTCATGTGCTCCATTCTTAACCCTCCCGTTCACGGGAGGGTCGACAAATCTGAGCGCAGCGAAGATTTTTCGGGGAGGGGACAGCGGCGCCGTCTGTTCTCATCCTGATAGGCTGTCCCCTCCCCGAAATTTGTGCCGCTGCGCGCCGCAAATTTCGACCCTCCCGTGAACGGGAGGGTTTAACTACATTCGCATCGCTTCCTCGATCAGGGATTCTTCGGCTTGCAGCAGAATATCCTCGTGCGCTTCGCCGGCCACCATCTCCTTGGCGATCTCCAAGAGGGCTGGCACCGCCAGCGGCGACACCCGATCGAGCCGCCGCGTCACGATGCGATTCTGGATGCGCTTGAGCATATCGCCGAGCCGGGCGATGTCGAGCAGGCCGGAGCCGGCATCCTCATAGGTCGCACGCAACAGGATGTGATCCGGCTCGTGCTCGCGCAGCACGTCGTAGATCAGGTCGGAGGAGAACGTCACCTGCCGCCCGGTCTTCTCGCCGCGTGGATGGCGCCGCTCGATCAGGCCCGAAATGATCGCGCAATTGCGGAACGTGCGCTTGTAGAGGCTGGATTCCGCCAGCCAGGCGTCGAGATCGTCGCCCAGCATGTCGACCGCGAACAACCTGTCCATGTCGGCGCCGCCCATGTCGCGCAGACCCCAGATGGCGAGCGCGTACTCGTTGGCGACGAAGCCGAGCGGGCGCAGGTGCAGGCGCTCGAGCCGCCGCGTCAGCAGCATACCGAGCGTCTGATGCGCGAGGCGTCCCTCGAACGGATAGCAGACGAGGTATTCCTTCGAACCGCGCGGAAAGGTCTCGACCAGCAACTGGCCGGGCAGCGGAATGACCGAACGCAGCTGTTGCATGCGCAGCCATTCGCCGACCGGATCGGGCAACGCGTCCCAGCTCTCCGGCTTGGACACCATCTCGCGCACGCGCATGGCGAGGAACGTCGAGAGCGGAAACTTGCCGCCATTGTAGGACGGGATCTGCGCCTCCGCGTCGTTGGTGCGCGAGACATAGGCGCCGTCCTCGCGCATGCCCTCGAAGCGCAGGACATGGCCGGAAAAGATAAAGGTGTCGCCGGACGTCAGCTGTTCGACGAAATATTCCTCGAGCTGGCCGAGCACGCGGCCGCCTGCCCCGGTGGGCCTGCCCTTGGCCTGCAGGCGGATCTCGATCATCGGCTCCTCGACGATGACGCCGACATTCATGCGGTATTGCTGCGCCAGCCGCGGATGCGAGAGCCGCCACATTTTTTTATCGGAAGAGGGGCCCTCCGGCGTCTGCCGCAGGCGCGCGTAGCGGTCGTAGCGCTTGAGCGCATAGCCGCCGGTGGCGACGAAATCGACGATTCTGTCGAAATCCTCCCGCGTCAGATGCGTGTAGGGCGAAGCCGAATGTACTTCGGCATAGAGCTCGCCGGCGTCGAACGGCCTGCAACAGGCCATGCCGAGCACGTGCTGCGCCAGCACGTCGAGGCCGCCGCGCTTCAGCCGCTCGCCGTCCAGCTCGCCGGCCAGCACGGCGTCCTTGGCGGCGTTGCATTCCAGGACCTCGAACCGGTTGGACGGCACCAGCAGCGCCTGGCTCGGCTCGTCGAGCCGATGGTTGGCGCGGCCGATGCGCTGCACCAGCCTTGCCGCGCCCTTGGGCGCGCCGATGCAGATCACCTTGTCGACCGCGCCCCAGTCGATGCCCAGATCGAGCGTCGAGGTGCAGACGACGGCGCGCAGATCGCCGCGCGTCATCGCCGCTTCGACCTTGCGGCGCTGCGCCGGCGCCAGGCTGCCGTGATGCAGCGCGATGGAGAGGTTCTCCGAATTGATGCGCCATAGTTCCTGGAAGGTGCGCTCGGCCTGGCTGCGGGTGTTGACAAAGACCAGCGCGGTCTTCGCGGTGCGGATCGCCTCCAGAACGTCGCCCATGGCGTGGCGCGCCAGATGGCCGGCCCAGGGGACAAAGGCGTCGGACGCGCTGATGCTGATCTGCGGCCGGGCGCCCGCCTGGCCCAGCACCAGCTGAGAACGCGCTTCGCCGTCCACCGGCTGCGGCACCAGATAGCGTTGCAGCGGCGCCGGATCGGCGACGGTCGCCGACAGTCCGACGCGGCGGTGGCGCGGGCTGAGCGTCTGCAATCGCGCCAGGCCGAGCGCCAGCAGATCGCCGCGCTTGGAATTGTGCATGGCATGCAGTTCGTCGAGCACGACGGTTTTCAAATTCGCGAACATCAGGCCGGCGCCGGGGTTCGACAGAAGCAGCGCCAGTTGCTCGGGCGTCGTCAGCAGGATGTCGGGCGGCGAATAGCGCTGGCGCATGCGGCGCGAAGCCGGCGTGTCGCCGGTGCGGGTCTCGACCTTCACGCCCAAGCCCATCTCGGCGACCGGCGCTTCGAGGTTGCGCGCCACGTCGACGGCCAGCGCCTTCAGCGGCGAGATGTAAAGCGTGTGCAGGGCGCTGGGCCGCCGCGCCGGCAGCTTCGCCAGATCGATCAGGCTGGGCAGGAACCCCGCCAGCGTCTTGCCGCCCCCGGTCGGCGCGACGAGCAGCACCGACTCGCCGCGCGCCGCATGGGCGATGAGTTCGGACTGGTGCGGCCGGATGGCCCAGCCGCGCGAGGCGAACCAATCTTCGAATCGCGACGGAAGCGCACTTCCACTTTCCTCCCCCGTTGTTACGGGGGAGGTGGCTCGCCCATTTCGGGCGAGACGGAGGGGGCCGGCTCGCTCGAGAACGAGCCTAGCGTCCGCCCCCTCCACCGCTTCGCGGTCCGTCGGCGACGGCGCGCCATCGGTCCGAGCGCCGTCAAGCCGACCCCCCGTAACAACGGGGGAGGAAAGAACTGGAGTTCTCTTCGTTGCGCTCTTGCTCGGCATCCCCCTACTGTGCCTCAAAGAAACCGGGAGGAACAGATCATGTACGACCTCATGTTCAAGGACGGCATCTTAAAGGGCAAGCGCATCCTGGTGACCGGCGGCGGAACCGGCCTGGGCGAAGTCATGAGCGAGGCTTATGCCCAGCTTGGCGCCACGGTCTATATCTGCGGCCGGCGCAAGGCGGTGCTGGACGAGACCGCCAAGGCGCTCAGCGACAAGACAGGTTCGGCGGTCAAAGGCATCGCCTGCGACATCCGCGTCGCCGAGGCCGTCGAGGACATGGTCGCGCAGATCTGGGCCGATGGTGGGGCGCTGACCGGCCTCGTCAACAACGCGGCCGGCAATTTCATCAGCCGGACCAAGGACCTCTCGCCGCGCGGCTTCAATGCGATCGCCGACATCGTCTTCCGCGGCTCGTTCTACGTCACGCTGGCCTGCGGCAAGCGCTGGATCGAGGGCGGCAACAAGGGATCGGTGATCTCGATCCTGACCACCTGGATCTGGAACGGTGGGCCGTTCACGGTGCCGTCGGCGATGTCCAAGGCCGGCCTCAACATCATGACCAAGTCGCTGGCGACCGAATGGGGGCCGCACGGCATCCGCCTGAACGCCATCGCGCCCGGACCGTTCCCGACCAAGGGCGCCTGGGAACGGCTCAATCCGACCGCGAGCGGCGGCGGCACGACCGAAGCCCGCCAGACCGCCGGCATGGCGCGCAATGGCGAGATGGTGGAACTGGCCAATCTCGCCACCTTCATGATGGCGGACGGCTGCGAATATCTCACCGGCCAGACCATCGCCATCGACGGCGGCATGCATCTGGCGGCGGGCGGCAATTTCGCGCGGCTGGCGGCGCTGGGCGACAGCGAATGGGAAGCGATCCGCGGCCAGATCCGCTCCGCCAACGACAAGGACAAGGCGCAGCGCAGCATCTGAAGAGTTCCATCCGTATACGGAACATTAGTGCCCTTATTGACTCGCGCCTGCCGCGGGCGGAGGATTTCGCCGCTCGCAACGCGGACGCGGCGCAACGGCAAGGGCCGGCGCGACACGGCGGAACCCGCGAGCGGCTTGTGCAACGAACCAAAAGGAGGTTCCGCATGGAAGCTACTCCACCGGGCATAGAACCGGGGCCCCGCCTTCGAGCGGGGCCACGACCGGTCACGACAAATGCCGGCCGCCAGCAAAATCGAATAGGACTTCGCGAGCTTAGGCTCGCCTGACAAAGCCCGCTCTTGCGGGAATGGAAAAGCCCCGGACACGCGCCGGGGCTTTTCGATTTTCAGCGCCAGGCAATGCGCTCGCCGGGCACATAGGCGGGCAAGTCGAACGCCGGCCGCGCCGGTTCGTTCAAGTATTTGATCGCCGGGCCGATATGCGGATGACCTTGCGCGTCGCGCAGCAGGATGCCGCGCGCCGCCGCGTTGGCGTCGCCGAGGCCGTCTTTCAGCGTGCGCACCGGCGCCCAGCACAGGTCGATCGGTTCCAGGAACGTTTCCCATTCGGCACGGGTCTTGGTCTTGAACGTCGCGGCGAAGAAATCGATCAGCGGCTGCTGCGAAGGCCCCGGCTCGCCTCTCGCGACATTGAGGAAATCGAGGCGGCCGAGCGCGCCCAGCAGGTTTTCGCTGAACTTCGCTTCGGATCCGGCGAGCACGACGAACTGGCCGTCCTTGGTCTCATAGATGCGGTTCATCGCCTGGCCGCCATAATTGCGCATGTTCAGCGGCTCGGGCGCCTTGCCCTCGCCGAGCACGCTGCCCGTGACGTTCGGCGTCCAGGCGATCAGCGCGTCGTACATCGCGATGTCGATGTAGTCGCCCTTACCCGTCTTTTCGCGCGCCAGCAGCGCCATCAGGATCGCCGACAGCGCGGTCAGCGACGAGGCCATGTCGGCGGCGACCAGGTTGGGCATGTTCGGCTTGCCGCCCTCCAAGCCGCGCGACAGGGCAAGCGTGCCGGCCAGGGCCTGGACGCCCAGATCGTGGGACGGCTTGAGCGCCCAGGGCCCCGTCTGGCCGAAGGCGCTGATCGAACAATAGACGACGCGCGGATTGCGCGCCGCGATGGCGTCGTAACCGATGTCGAGGCGCTTGACGACGCCGGGACGGAAGGCCTCGACGATGACGTCCGCCTCGCGGGCCAGCGCCAGGAAAGCGTCCAGATCGTCCTTGTCCTTCAGGTCGAGCGCGATGCTGCGCTTGCCGCGCGCGATATTGCGGAACCAGACGGAACTTCCGTCGGCGGCGCGCGTGCCCATGGCGCGCACCGGCTCGCCGATGCCGTTCTTCGGCTCCACCATGATGACGTCGGCGCCGTGATCGGCCATGGTCATGGTCAGGTGCGGCCCCGGGAGGAATTGCGACAGGTCCAGGACTTTGACGCCTTCAAGCTTCATCGCCGCACCGCTTCGAGTTCAAATTTCCCCGCGCATCGGATATAGCAGAACTCCCCCTTTGAAGGCGAAACCATGTCATCCGAAAATCTTCACGCCCCCCGAGAGCGTCTCACGAAGGAGACGATCTCCATGCACCAGGCCATCGTCTCCCTGATGGAGGAGCTGGAGGCCGCCGACTGGTACCGCCAGCGCGCCGACGATTGCGACGACGCCAAGCTGAAGGAAATCCTGCTGCACAACATGCGCGAGGAGATCGAGCACGCCTCGATGCTGATCGAATGGCTGCGGCGCAACAATCCGCACTTCGCCAAGCAGCTGAAAACGTATCTGTTCACCGACAAGGATATCTTGAAGGTCGAGAAGGACGCGGAGAAGGGGTGAGCGCATTCTTTTCCTCCCCCGTTGTTGCGGGGGAGGTGCCGAGCGCAGCGAGGCGGAGGGGGCCCAGCCCCGCAGAGCGGCGCTCTACGCCCGCCCCCTCCGTCACGCCCGAAGTGGGCGTGCCACCTCCCCCATAACAATGGGGGAGGAAAGAAGATCAGCTGAACGCCTGTATCCCCGTCTGCGCCCGCCCGAGGATCAGCGCGTGCACGTCGTGTGTGCCCTCATAAGTGTTGACCGCCTCCAGGTTCAGCACATGGCGGATGACGGGATATTCGTCGGAGACGCCGTTGCCGCCATGTATGTCGCGCGCCTCGCGCGCGATGGCCAGCGCCTTGCCGCAATTGTTGCGCTTCATCAGCGAGATCGCCGGCGCCGCCGCGTCGCCCGAATCGATCAGCCGGCCCAGACGCAGCGCGCCGTGCAGGCCGAGCGTGATCTCGGTCTGCATGTCGGCGAGCTTTTTCTGCACAAGTTGCGTCGCGGCCAGCGGACGGCCGAACTGCTTGCGCTCCAGCGTGTATTGCCTTGCGGCGTGCCAGCAGGCTTCCGCTGCCCCCATCGCACCCCAGGCGATGCCGTAGCGCGCCCGATTGAGACAGCCGAACGGTCCGCCCAGGCCGTGCGCGTTCGGCAACAAATTCGCCTCCGGCACCAGCACGTCGTCGAGCACGATCTCGCCGGTGACGCTGGCGCGCAGGGAAAACTTGCCCTCGATCTTGGGCGTCGAGAAGCCCTTCATGCCGCGTTCGACCACGAAGCCGCGGATGACGTTGTCGAGCTTGGCCCACACCACAGCGACGTCGGCGATCGGCGAATTGGTGATCCACATCTTGGCGCCGTTGAGACGGTAGAAGCCCGCATCCTTCACCGCCCGTGTCGTCATGCCGCCGGGATCGGAGCCATGATCGGGCTCGGTGAGCCCGAAGCAGCCGACGAATTCGCCGCTCGCCAGCTTGGGCAGATATTTGCGCCGCGTTTCCTCCGATCCGTAGGCATGGATCGGATGCATGACGAGCGAGGATTGCACGCTCATCGCCGAGCGATAGCCCGAATCCACGCGCTCGACCTCGCGCGCCACCAGGCCGTAGCAGACGTAACTCAAGCCGGCGCAGCCATAGTCCTCGGGCAGCGTGAGCCCCAGCAGGCCCAGCGCGCCCATCTCGGTCATGATGGCGCGGTCGAAGCTCTCATGGCGAAACGCCAGCTTGACGCGGCCGGCCAGCCTGTCCTGGCAATAGTCGCGCGCGCTGTCGCGCACCATGCGCTCCTCGGCGCTCAACTCCTGCTCGAGCAGCAGCGGATCGGCCCAGTCGAACGCATTGCGGTCGAGCCTGGCCGGAGCGTCATGGGTCGCGTGTGGGGCGTTCATGAAAAACCTCGCTGGCACGCAGGCGTTCTACCAGCCCGTTCGCAAACGATCAAAGGCGCCGCCTTCACGTGCCGATATGCGCCGCCAGAAAACGCTCGACCTCTTTCAGCAATTGAATTCGGGTCTGGGGAAATTCGAGGTAGTGATCGTCGCCCTCGAGCGTGACAAATTCGACCGGCCGGCCGGCGGCCTTGAGCGCCTTTTCCTCGATCCGGCTTTGTTCGATCGTGACCGTGGTATCCTTGTCGCCGTGGATGAGCAGAATCGGAATCTTCACCTTGTCGGCGAAGTTTGCGGGGGATTGTGCCGCCGCCTTGTGGCGGTCGACGTCCGCGCCGATGCGGCGCTTCCAGATCGTGATGCCCTCCGATTCGAAGGTGGTGCCCGTATAGAGAGCCCTGTCGAGGTCGGAAAGACCTGCATAGCTGATCGCACAGGCATAAAGATCGGGAGAGAATGTGGCGCCGGCGAGCGCCATATACCCGCCATAGCTGGCGCCCACGATGCAGATGCGCTTGGGATCGGCGATGCCGTCCGCGATCAGCTTTCGGACGCCGGCCTGCACGTCGTCCTGCACCTTGCCGCCCCACTCGCCGTCGCCGGCCAGAAGGAATTTGCCGCCATATCCCGACGAACCGCGGAAATTCGGCTGCAGCACGGCATAACCGCGCGACGCCATGAATTGCGCCCACCAGTCGAACGCCATGGAGTCGCGCGCTTCCGGTCCGCCATGCGGAAAAATCACCGCCGGCAGGTTATGGGGATCGCGGCCGGGCGGCAGGGTCAAATAGGCGTGAATGTCCAGCCCGTCGGGCGCCTTGTAGGGATAAGGCTTCACCTCGCCAAGATCGGAAGGTTTGAGATCGGGATAGGCCTCTTCGATGATCTTGACTTGATGGTCCGTCCTCGTGAACAGCGAAAGGACCGGAGGATTGCGCGGCCCCTGCGTCGCGATGACGAATGAGGCGCCGGCGTCGTCCTTGGAGAGAATGCTCACCGATTGACCCGGATAGGCCAGTTCGAGCGAGTCCTGAATGCGCTGCAGGGCCGGATCGAAATACTTCGCATGCAGAGTGTCGTCGGTGTAGGTGACGCCGACGACCCGGCCATTTCTTTCGTCGCCGATGACGCCGGAGAGATCGTAAGTGGGATTTTCGAAGAGCGCGGGCCCGAACTGCGATTTTCCGTCCCACGCATAGAGACCTTCCGTCCCGAACGGAGTCGGCATCTGCATGGCGAATTTCGCCTCCGGACCTTCCATCAGCCCTTCGAGTCCGAATTGCGCGCCACCTTTGACGGCATAGCTGAAAGTCTCCTTGCCACCCATTCGGATATGATCCGTCAGGTTGGAATCCTGCTCGATCGAGCCTAGAACGCCCCCGTGTCCGTCGGTAATGAACCCAATCGTATTCGCGCCGCCATGAAGCTTCAGCGCGGCGCTGCCGGACGCCAAGTCAACGAGATAAAGGTCGAGCATGTATTCGTGATCCCAAAGATCGAACTGGGACATGTAGACATGGTCCGGATCGCCCTCGACCATGTCGGTGATGGTGCCTTCGTTACGGGTCGTCATGAAGCGCGGCGCGTCCCACATCAGCAGCATTTCCCTCCGTGTCGACAGCGTGAGGCTGAGGGCGCGACTAAAATCGCTGAGGTATTTCTTGTACCACTTGCCCCTGAGCGTCGCGTGGAAGATGGCAATCGCCCGGTCGTCGGACTTCCACAGGACATCGCCCGCCAGTCCGCCTTCCATACCGACCACGACGGGCGTCGAATCCGGCTTGCTCAGATCGATGATTTCCACTTTCTCGCGTCCATCATAGGGCCGGATGACGGCGAGATGTTTTCCATCGGGAGAGAGTCGTGCGAACTCGGCGCGCGGCAGGTCGCCAAACGCTTCCACTGGCGGCGCGGCGCGGGCCGGCGCGATCAGGCCCATTGCGCAAGCTAGCGCGAACGCCCTCGGCAAAGTGAATCGCATGCACCGCTCCCAGAATCGCATTGTTCCACGCAGCACACATGTCCGCTAGTGCGCGGGCGCCTCGGCCGGCGCCGGTGCGGGCGCCGCCGCCGGCGTGATGTAGACCTTCTCTTCCTTGTAGGCGATGTAGAAATGGAAATGTCGCATGATGTTCATGCCGAGCAGCATCGCGCGGCGCGAGGAATCCATTCGCGGATCGGCGAAGTGCGTGCCGATATGCGCGCTCGAATCCACCTCGTTGGCGGAGCGAAACAGGTCCGGAATGATGCTGATATGCGGATTGGCGACGGCGACGCCCTCGAAATCCAGTGTCGTGAAGGTGTGTTCATAGGTCTTCGCGCCGGAACGGCCCGGCAGTGAGCCGGTTTCGGGCGCGTCGGCCGAGCCGAGCTTCAGCCCGAAATTTCCCTCGGCGACGTTCTGCGCCAACGTCGTGGTGTCGGCACCGGTGTCTAGAACCGCGACGACCGGGCGGCCGTCTAGCTTCACTGTCAGTTGAATCTTGCCGTCGTACATCAGCGTGAAGGGCACGATGGCGACCGCACTCGTCGGCCAATAGATCACTTTGCCCTCGCAATGGTCCTGGCTCAGCAAGTTGAACTTCTTGTTGGTCATATCGACGTCGACGTCGAACTTCTTGAGGATGTCGCTGCCGATCAGGCCGATGACCGAAGGGTCCGGGCTGAACGGACCACCGGGCCAGACTTGCAGAGCATAATTGCTGCCTTGCAGGCGGCCCAATTTCGCGGGCACCATGACATGCGCGGTCGTTTCCTGTCCCGAGACGTTCATCGAACCGAACACGCCGTGCAGGCGTTCGAGGCCGAACTTGTCGACGGCGTCGTTCGTGATCTGTGACACCCAGGCGCCGCTATCGACGAGCATGTTGCCGTCATGGCCCGCGATCGTGATCGGAACGATAATCTGGAGCCCATCATCGGTGGTCTTGAAGTCGAGCGAGGTGACGAGCGCCAGCGGCTTGCAATCCGCCCAGGCGGGAGCGGCGGCGAACGCCGCGAGCGCCAGCGCGCTCACGAAGGTCATACGCATGATACTTCCCCCCCAAAAGACCTTCTTATTCCGGCGCCCTGGCTAGTGCGCCGAAGCCGCGACGGGCGCCGCCGGCTGTTCGGCGGGCGTGATGTAGATCTTCTTCTCCTTGTAGGCGATGTAGAGATGGAAGTGCCGCAGGATGTTCATCCCCAGAACCATCGTCCACTGCACGTCCGGACGCGCTTCGGAATGGATGGGATTGCCGGCCGGCGCGGCGGGCGCCCGGCTCAGGAAGTCCTGCAGCACGCCGGTAACGACTTCCACCCGCGGGTTGTTCACGGCAAGACCGTCGAAGCCGAGCGACTGGAAGCTGTGGCCAAAATCGAACTCGGCCGCCGAGACAGTCGTGCCGCTCGCGCCCGTGTCGAGCAACGCATTGACGGTTTTTCCGTCCACCAGCACCGGCAAGATGATGTGGCCGGCGTCGATCACCTGGATCGGTACGACCGCGACGGTCGCCGCGTTCCAGTAGATGACTTTGCCTTCGCAATGATCCGGCGACATGATGCCGAGCTTGTCGGCCGGGAAATCGATGTCCAGGTCGTAGTGATTGAGGACGTCCGGCGCCAGCACACCCACCTGCTTCTTGTCGGCGAACAGGTTCGCGCCCGGCGAGACGGCCAGCGTGAGGTCGTCGGCTCTCAGTCCTCCGAGCGCCAATGAAGCATCGGCGACGACATTCGAATGTTGACCGGCCGTGTCGTACTGGTTCTGTCCGCTATGTTTGTGCAGCGACAGTTCGGCCACCACTTCCTGGGTCAGTTCCGAGACGCCGCTGCCCGTGTCGAGCAGCATGAGCTTGGGTACGCCCTGCAGCGTCACCGGCACGAATTCGGACAGCTTGTTCTCGCCCGGCACCAGATCGAGAGACGCGATCCGCGACAGCGGCTGGCAGTCCGCCCAGGCCGGTCCGCTCAAGATAACCGCGAAGGAAAAGGCGGCCATAGCCGCGTGTTTTGTCGCCATTGGCATTGTGATCCTTTGTCGTCGGGCGATGTTATCGCGCCTGCCGCTCCAGGAGAAGCCGCCGGCGGCGGGCGCCGCTAACCCTGTAAAAAGGCGAGAACGGCTTGCTTGTAGAGTTTGTCGCCAACTGTCGTCATGTGATCGCGGCCGGGAACCACGACGGCGCGGCCGTTGGCAAAGGCCTGCGCCAGCGGTTCGGGTGGGCCGGACTGCGTGTCCTTCTCGCCGTCGACGACCAGAACCGGCGTCTTGCAGATCTTGAGCTGTTCTCTTGTGTACATATTTCGGACGGCGCTCATGCAGGCGGCCAAGGCCAGCAGGTCCTTGCCGCCCTGCGAGGCGAAGGCGCGGAAGGCCTTTTGTTGCGGATCGGTGATCGTGGACGGATCGGAAGCGCGCAAAGCATCCGCGATGCCGCTGCGGTGCGACTTCGACGCGAAGTAGGTTTCGCCGATCCCGGCCAGGATCGCGCGGCGAAATCTCTGAGGACGGGTCATGAGCAAACCGACGCTCAAAATGCCGCCCATCGAATAGCCCATCAGGTCGGCCTTATCGATGCCGGCCGCGTCCATCACGCTCAGCACGTCGCCCAGCATCGTGTCGCCATAGGCGGCATCGTCATGCGGCTTGTCGCTCATGCCATGGCCGCGGAAATCCAGCGCCACGACGCGAAAGCCGGCGCCGCTCAGCGTCTCGTACCAGCCGACGTTCTTCCAGTTCTGCGCCCGGTCGGACGCGAAGCCATGCGCCAGGACGATGGGCTTGCCTTCGCCCGCCATGTCATAGGCGATGCGCGTGCCGTCTTTTGCCGTTGCGAATTGCGTCATCGGGTCGATCGAACCTTGCAGGAGCGTGGACCTTCGCAAAGCGGAACGAGACTGTCTATGATGCGGGGCCGCCTCGAAAGACTTTCCTATGTCATTGGAACTGCTGAAGAAAGACGTTTGCGCCGCGGTCGATGCGATGCGCGACGAACTGCTCGCGCTGAGCCACGCCATCCATGGCGAGCCCGAGCTGGCGCTGGAGGAATTCAGGGCCGCGCAACGCTTGACGGACGGCATCGAAAGCCATGGCATCAAGGTGCAGCGCGAAGCCTTCGGCCTGCCGACGGGCTATGCCGCCGAGTTCGGCAAGGCCGGCGGACCCAACATCGCGATCCTGTCGGAATACGACGCCCTGCCCGGCATCGGCCATGCCTGCGGCCACAACGTCATCGCCACCAGCGGCTATGGCGCGGCCGTCGCGCTGTCGAAGCTGAACGGCCGCCTGCCCGGCCGCGTGCGCTATCTCGGCACGCCGGCCGAGGAGCGCTATGGCGGCAAGGAGATCATGGCGCGCGTCGGCGCCTTCGACGGCTGCGACGCGGCGATGATGATCCATCCGTCGAACGAGAATCTCGTCACCATGCCGTGCATCGCCATCGCCGAAGTGGAGGCGATCTATCATGGCCGCTCGGCGCACGCTTCGGCGATGCCGTATCGCGGGCTGAATGCGCTCGACGCCGTCGTCACGGCCTATCAGTCGATCGCGCAATTGCGCCAGCACATCCGCAACACCGACCGCATCCACGGCATCATCACCGAGGGCGGGCTGGCGCCCAACATCGTGCCGGAGCGCGCCGCCTGCCGCTTCTATGTCCGCGCCGCCGACGCGCACGAACTGGCGCCGCTGAAAATGCGGGTGCAGAAATGTTTCGAGGCCGGCGCGCTGGCGACGGGCTGCCGCCTCGAGGTCCATTGGGGCGACACCGACTATCTCGACATGAAGACCAACTGGCCGATGGCGGAATTGTATGAGGCCAACGCCATCAAGCTGGGCCGCGAGTTCTTCCCGGTGAAGGATCTGCCGCCCGGCTATGCCGGCTCGACCGACATGGGCAATGTCAGCCACCGCGTGCCGTCGATCCATCCGATGCTGGGCATCGCGCCGGCCGGCGTGGTCATCCACAATCCCGAATTCGCCCGTCATGCCGCATTGGACAAGGCCGACGCCGCCGTGATCGACGGCGCCAAATCCATGGCGATGACGGCGCTCGACCTGATGGCGGATGCGCGCCTGATGGCGGCGGTGCGGGCGGACTTCGCGGCGACGGCCGAAATCTCAGCCGCCGCCATCGCCAAATCGCGCGAGCCGCTGGCGCATGACCACCACGCCGGCGGCTGCGGCTGCGCATGAAAGCCTGGCTGCTGATCGCGGCGCTCAACGGATTTCTTGCCGTCGCGTCAGGCGCCTTCGCGGCACATGGCCTCTCCGGCCGGCTGGACGCGCATGCGCTGCAGATATTCGAAACGGGCGCGCGCTATCACATGTATCACGCGCTCGGAATCGGCCTTGCCGCCTTTGCTGTTCGTGACGCTGCGGCAGGCGCCGCTGCAACAGCCGGCGCATTTTTCCTCGCGGGCATATTGCTCTTCTGCGGTTCGCTCTATCTTCTGGCGTTGACGGGGCAGAGGGGCTTCGCCTTCGTGACGCCGGTGGGCGGCATTTGTTTTCTTATTGGCTGGGTGGCGCTTGGCCTGGCGGCAATGCGATTGCCAAAGTGATTGAAGGTATGATGCGCAACGACGAACACATTCTGGTCGCGGGCAGCGGCATCGCCGGCCTCGGCGCCGCGCTGGCGTTCGGCGGCGGGGCGCGCCGCATCACCATCCTGGACCGCGATCCGCCGCCGCCCTCGGGCTCGCCGGAGGAAGCGTTCTACAATTGGGAACGGCGCGGTGCGACGCAGCTGCGCCACAGCCACGCCTTTCTCGGCCGTCTCACCTCGCTGATCCGCGACCGCTATCCCGACCTGATGGCCGAACTGCTCGCCGAAGGCACGCGCCTGTTCGGCTTCGAGGACGGGTTGACGCCGCCGCAGATGAGCCGATATGCGCCGGCGATAGGCGACGAGGATCTCAAGCTGCTGTTCAGCCGGCGCACGACGCTGGAGCTCGTCATGCGGCGCTACGCGGCGCGGCTGCCCGGCATCACCTTCGTCAACGACGCCGGCGTGCGCGGGATTGCGACCCGGCGCGAAGGCGGCAAGGTGATCGTCGAAGGGCTCAAGGTCGAGTGTAACGGCGTGATCGAAGAGATGCGCGCCGATGTCGTCGTCGATGCCTCGGGCCGCGCCACCTCGTTTCCCGAATGGCTGCGCGGCGAAGGCGTGACGGTGCGCGAGGAGTCGAGCCCGTGCGGCATTCTCTATTACACGCGCCACTACAAGCTCAAGGACGGCCAGAACGAGCCGCCGCGCGACGCCAAGGCGGCGGCCGGCGGCGCCGATCTGGGCTACATCAAATTCGGCGTCTTCATCGCCGACAATCGGCATTTCTCCGTCACGCTGGCGACGCCGGAGATCGAGACCGAGATGCGCATGGCCGTCATGAAGCCGGAGAATTTCGACACGATCTGCATGTCCCTGCCCGGCGCGGCTCGCTGGATGAACACCGAGCGGGCCGAACCGGTGAGCCAGGTCTTCGCCATGGGCAATCTGCAGAATGTCTGGCGGCATTACATGAAAGACGGCGAGCCGCAGGTGCTGAATTTCTTCGCTCTCGGCGACGCCGCGATCCGCACCAATCCGCTCTATGGCCGCGGCTGTTCTTCGGGCGTGGTGGAGGCGCATCTGCTGCGCGGCGCGCTGGACGCGACCGGCGATCCGGTCGAGCGGGCAAAAATCTACGAACGCGAACTCAGGAGCCAGATCCGGCCCTATTACGATTCGATGGTGGCGCTCGACCTCAACGCCATCAAGCGCGCCGAGCACGAGCGCAATCCGCATTACAAGCCGAGCCTGCGCGCGCGCCTGACCAGGAGCTTCACCGAAGACGGCTTGATGCCGGCGCAGCGCGGCGATGTCGAAGTCAGCCGCGCGCTCTCCCGCGTCTTCCACATGCTGGACGAACCGACCGCCTTCCTGAAGCGCCCCGCCATCGTGGCGCGCATCGTCGCCATGTGGGCGACCTCGACCGCCGACAAGAAAAAGCGCGGCCTCTACCCGCCCAAATCCGGGCCCGACCGCGCCGAGATGCTGGCCCTTCTGAACATCGCCGCCTGAGGAGCAAACCATGGCCTTCCCCGAACCGACGATGATCAAGACCAACGGCATCGACATGGCCGTCTACGAAGCGGGGCCGAAGGACGGCGTGCCCGTGGTGCTGTGCCATGGCTTTCCGGAACTGGCCTATTCCTGGCGGCATCAATTGCCAGCGCTCGCTGCGGCCGGCTTTCGCGCCATCGCGCCGGACCAGCGCGGCTACGGACACACCTCGCGCCCCGAGGCGGTTGCCGATTACGATGTCGAGCATCTCACCGGCGACCTCGCCGGCATGCTGGACGCGCTGGGCCTGAAGGACGCAATCTTCTGCGGCCATGACTGGGGCGGCATCGTGTCGTGGCAGATGCCGCTGTTCCACCCGTCGCGCGTGCGCGGCAACATTGGCGTCAACACGCCGTTCCTGGCGCGCGGTCCGATGGATCCCATCGCCATGATGCGCGCCGTGTTCGGCGAGGACATGTACATCGTCTATTTCCAGCAAGCCGGCCTGGCCGACGCCGCGCTGGCGAAAGACGTCGGCAAGTCGATGCGCTTCTTCATGCGCAAGTCCGGCATGAAGGCGGCGGACTACGCCAAGTTGCCGGCCGAGCAGCGCAACCTCGCGCTGGTCAAGGCGCTGGAGGCCGACGAGACCAGCTGGGGCGGCCAGGGCTCGGCCCTGCTCAACGCCGAGGAATTGAAATATTTCGTCGACGCCTTCACGCGCACCGGTTTCACCGGCGGCATCAACTGGTACCGCAACTTCACGCGCAACTGGGAAAAGAGCGCCGGCGTCGAGCAGAAAGTGAACGTCCCCGGCCTGATGATCATGGCCGAGGACGACATCGTGCTCTCGCCCGCCATGGCCGACGGCATGGAGCAATATGTGCCCGACCTGGAGAAAGCCCTGATCAAGGATTGCGGCCACTGGACCCAGCAGGAACATCCCGACCAGGTCAACACGATCATGGTGGATTGGCTGAAGAGACGGTTTGGCTGAGTTGTTCTCCCTCGCCCCCGCGAAGCGGGGGAGAGGGCGGGGTGAGGGGGCGCCGATGTCGGCAACGACGGCGCGGCCATATCGAAAACCGCCGCCACAACGCTTCATCAAATTCAGTGCCTTCTCCGGAGAGGCCCCCTCACCCTGCCCTCTCCCCCAAAAGTGGGGGAGAGGGAAATTCTTTGAGGCTTCGCTACCAAGCTTTTCCAAAACTCCCATTGGATAGCGACCCAGCGCGGCCCCGTTCTTCCCGCGCAAACCCTGCCTTTTTCATTTTCCTTATCCCGCACCCCCAAGACCGGCCGTATGCTGCACGCTCCGCAAAAAGGGAGGCTGCTTTGATCGCGGCAGACGCAGGGATGAAACTGGCGAGGGGAGGGGTCCGTGAAAAGTCGAAAACGAATAAAGCCAGCCCATGACTGAAAAACTCGCCCCGCCCAAGCGCCGCCGCGGGGGACAACCCGGCAACCGCAACGCCCGCAAGCACGGCCGCGACACGGCGTTCATGCGCCAAATGCGGGCGCGGATCTGGGCCTGGCGCAAGGAGAACGTCAAAGTCCTGGCGCTGGCCCGGCTCGAACTGCGCTTGCGTGCGGCGCTGGCGCAAATGGACCGGGAAAAGCCGAAGCTTGCACTGGCAGGATTGGCGAGAGCATCGCACAGCCGCCATCTTTCCCGCGAAAAGCCCCCGTCTGGCCTGCCCTCCCCGCACGTGACAAACTCCGCCCATGGCAGAATCGTCCGCCGAAGAAATCGACACCTTTTCCTATGCCGATCCGGCCGATCCGCGGCTGAAGAAGTTCTTCATCCGCGTCGTCGAGCGGCTGACCGGGCAGCCCTATCTGAAATGGATCTACGAGGACAACCGCGCCCATCCGGTGGAAGGCGAGAGCTTCTGGTCGGCGGCGATCCGCAGGCTGGAGCTGAAGCTGATCTACAACGAGGCGGAACTCGCCAAATGGCCCAGGACCGGGCCGCTGGTCGTGGTCGCCAATCATCCCTTCGGCGTGCTCGACGGCCTGATCATCTGCGAGATCGTCACCAAAGTGCGACCGGATTTCCGTGTCCTGACCAACGCCGTGCTGCTGCGCGCCGAAGAGGTCAAGTCGTTCCTGCTGCCGGTGGATTTCGCCGAGACCGAGGAGGCGCTCAAGACCAATCTGCGCACCCGCGCCGAGGCGAAGTCCTTTCTGCTCAAGGGCGGCTGCCTCGTGGTGTTTCCGGCCGGCGGCGTCTCGACCACGCCGACCATCTGGCACAAGCGCGCCATCGACACCGAATGGAAGAATTTCACCGCAAGGCTGATCGGCCAGGCCAAGGCGCCGGTGGCGCCGGTCTATTTCGCCGGCCAGAACAGCCGCCTGTTCCAGCTCGCCAGCCATATTTCCATGACCTTGCGCCTGTCGCTGCTGTTCAAGGAAGTGCACGACAAGATCGGCAGCGAGGTCCAATTGCGCATCGGCGAGCTTGTGCCCTATGAGCGTCTCGCCGGCATCAACGACCGCCAATCCTTCATGGACCTGCTCAAGGACATGACCTACGCGCTGGGCGACACGGTGCCGGACAAACTGCCCAAGACGCGCATCAAACGGCCGCGCCGGGCGCCGAACTCGCGAGCCTATCCGTGAGCGCCAGACCGCGCGTCGGCCTGTTCGTCACCTGCCTCGTCGATCTGGTCCGGCCGCAGATCGGCTTCGCGGCGGTGAAATTGCTCGAGCAGGCCGGCTGCGACGTCGAAATACCGGCGGTGCAAACCTGTTGCGGCCAGCCGGCCTGGAACGCCGGCGCCGACGGCCATGCGGGCGACATCGCGCGCGCCGTCATCGCGGCGTTCGAGGGCTTCGATCATGTCGTGGCGCCGTCCGGCTCCTGCGCCGGAATGATCAAACGGCATTATCCCGAAGTCTTCGCGAACGATGCCGCCTGGCTGGCGCGCGCGCGCGCGCTGGCGCAGAAAACCCATGAGCTGATGTCGTTCCTGGTCAAGGTACGCGGCGTGACCGGCGTGCCGGCGCAATTCGCGCAAAAAGTCTGCTATCACGACAGCTGCTCCTCGCTGCGCGAGATGGGCGTCAAGGCCGAGCCTCGCGCCCTGCTCGCCTCCGTGGGCGGCCTCAGCATTGTCGAACTCGCCGATCCGCAGACCTGTTGCGGCTTCGGCGGCCTGTTCAGCGTCAAATATCCGGAAATCTCCGAACGCATGGCCGACGACAAGATCGCCGATGCCGGCGCGACCGGCGCCGACACGCTGATCGGTGGCGATCTTGGCTGTCTTCTCCACCTCGCCGGCCGCATGAAGCGGCAGGGCAAGACGCTTGCGGTCCGCCACGCCGCCGAAGTGCTGGCGGACATGGGCGGCGAGCCGGCGCTGGGCGAGACCGGCCAATGAACCAGGACCCGCGCGAGTTTCCGCAAAACGCGCGCGCGGCGCTGAACGATCCGCTGCTGCGCCCAGCGCTCGGCCGTCTCAAGACGCATTTCGGCGCCGGCCGCGCCGCCGCCGTGGCGCGCTATGGCGATTTCGAAGCCCTGCGCGAAGCCGGCCGCGACATCCGCGACTATGCGGTAACGCATCTGGACGAACTCCTCATCGCCTTCGAAGCCTCCGTCAACGCGCGCGGCGGCACGGTGCATTGGGCGCGCGACGCGGCCGAGGCGCGGCGCCTGATCCTTTCGATCCTGCAGGATGCGGGCGCCAGGACCGTGACCAAAGGCAAATCCATGGTCACCGAGGAGATCGCGCTCAACCCTTTCCTCGAAGCCAACGGCATCGTGCCGGTGGAGACCGATCTGGGCGAATACATCATCCAGCTGCGCAAGGAGCCGCCGAGCCACATCATCGCGCCGGCCTTTCATCTTTCCAAGGAACAGGTCGCCGACACCTTCCGCGAGGCGCACACCGAACTGGACCCTGCGCGCCCGCTGACCGAGCGCAACGCGCTGGTCCAGGAGGCGCGCGCCATGCTGCGCCGGCAATTCGAATCCGCCGATGCCGGCATCACCGGCGCCAATTTCCTCAGCGCGGCAGAAGGCGCGGCGATCATCGTCACCAATGAGGGCAATGGCGACCTGACGCGCCTCTTGCCCAAGACCCACATCGTCGTCACCGGCATCGAGAAGGTCGTCGCCGACATGGACGACGTCGCGGTGCTGCTGCGCCTGTTGCCGCGCTCGGCGACGGGACAGCCGATCTCGACCTATGTCAGCGTCATGGCCGGCCCGCGCGGCTGCGGCGAGGCCGACGGACCGGAAGATTTCCACGTCGTGCTGGTCGACAACGGCCGCTCGAAACTGATCGGCACCGAGGCGCAGGATGTGCTGCGCTGCATCCGCTGCAGCGCCTGCATCAATCACTGCCCGGTCTACGGCGCCATCGGCGGCCATGCTTACGGTGCAACCTATATGGGACCCATCGGGGCGGCGCTCAATCCCGGCATGATGAGCGTGGCGGAGGCCGGCCATCACGCCAATGCCTCGACCTTCTGCGGCCGCTGCGCCGAAGTCTGTCCGGTGCTGATCCCGCTGCCCAAGATCATGCGCCACTGGCGCGCGGTGGAATATGCCGGCGGTCTGGCGCCGAAAACGATCGTGCGGGGCCTCGGCATCTGGGCCTTCGCGGCAAAAAGGCCGGCGCTCTATCGCTTCGGCGCGTCCCTTCTGGCGCGGATTCTGAAAATGATCGGGCGCGGCGGCACGGTGCACGCGCTGCCCGTGATGCACGGCTGGTTCGCGGTGCGCGATTTTCCGGCGCCGCAAGGCAAAACTTTTCAAGCGCAGTGGCGGGCCAGGCGATGAACGGCCGCGAAACGATCCTCGCTTCGATCCGCGCGCGGCGGCTGGCGCAGACACCCAGGCCCACGCCCTATCGCGCGCCACCGACGACGGGCGACCTGCCCCAAATTTTCGCCAAAAAACTGTCGGCGCAATATGCCGATGTGCGGATGCTCGACTCGATGGCCGATGTGCCCGCCGCCATCGCCGACATCCTGCGCGGCCTCAACATGGCGGCGCGCATCCACATTCCGCCGGACTCCGAACTCGCGTCGCTTGAGCTTGCCAATGTCGAGATCCGCCGCGAGCCGCCCGGCGCTTTCGATGCCGCGGTGACGACAGCGCCGTTCGCCATCGCCGAGACCGGCACGCTCGCCTACCCCGCCGGCAAAGGCGCGCCGGCCTCGTGGCACTTCCGGCCCGTGCTGGAGATCGCGATCCTGCGTGCCAGTTCGATCGTCGCAGAGTTGGAAGACGTTCTCGCCGCCCTCCCCGTCGGCCTGCCGTCCACTCTGAATCTCGTCAGCGGCCCCTCCCGCACTGGCGACATCGAGCAAACCATGGAACTCGGCGCGCATGGTCCGAAGGCTCTGGCGGTGCTGATCGTGCGAGACTCTTAACCCGCTCGCGGGAGATGTTAGATGATCCCCAACTCTCGCCGTGCGAACTCGCTCGCCGATTTGTAATCCGCCTTGCCGTTGGGCGCGCGCAGGTTCACGCCCGAGACCAGCACGCGCTTGGGCGTCTTGTAGCCGGCAAGGCTTTCGCGGACATGGGCGCGCAGCGCGGCCTCGTCGAACGCGGCGCCGGGCGCGAGTTTGACGAGGCCGGTGATCGCCTGGCCCCACTTCTCATCCGGCACGCCCAGCACCAGCGCGTCCTCGATCGACGGATGGGTCTTCAGCCTCTCCTCGACCTCTTCGGGAAAGACCTTCTCGCCGGCGGTGTTGATGCAGTTGCTGCCGCGCCCGAGCAGGATGATGCGGCCGTCGTCCTCGACGATGGCGTAGTCGCCGGGAATGGAGAAGCGCTTGCCGTTGATCGTCTTGAACAGGCGGTTGGTCTTCTCTTCGTCCTTGTAATAGCCGACCGGCAGGACGCCCCCGACCGCGAGCCGGCCGGTCTTGCCGCTGCCGGGCGCGATCTGCTGGTCGTCGTCGTCGATGACGATCGCGTTCGGCCCCATCATGAAGCCGGCCGTCTTGGTCGGAACGCCCTTCTGCGCCACCGACACGCCCATGCCCAGCGCCTCGGTCGAGGAGAAGCTGTCGGTCAGCGCCGCGCCAGGCCCAAGATGGTTGAGCAGGCCCTCCTTGACCTCCGCGCTCCACATCGCGCCGGACGAACCGATGCCGATGACCGAGGACACGTCGTATTTGCCCGGATTCTCGTCCAGCACGCGCAGCAGCGGCTTGGCGAAGGGATCGCCGACGATGGCCATGTTGGTGACGCGGTTCTTCTCGACCGCGGCCCAGATCGCTTCGGCGTCGAGCGAGGCGTTGTCCACGGTGACGACGCAGCCGCCCATCAGCAGGGTCGACATCGTGCCGAAGAAGCCGGTGCCGTGCATCTGCGGGCAGGCCGGCAGATAGCGGGCGTTCATATCGCCGGACGCTTTCACGAAGGCGAGGATCTCGCTCATCTGCTCGGGCAGCTTGCCGGTGGCGATGAAGATGCGCGCCAGCAGCGTGGCGGTGAGATCGCCCTGGGCATACATCACGCCCTTGGGCATGCCGGTGGTGCCGCCGGTATAGACCATCACCAGGTCCTGCGGCGACCGTTCGATATCGAGCCTGGCGCCGTTGCCGGTGGTGGCGAGCTTTTCGTAGCCCGTGGCGAACGAGGCGACGTCCGGCGAGCCGACCTCGACGAAGACCTTCACCTGGTTGAGCTGGTTGTGGATCTGCGCCACGGCATCGCGGAATTCGCGGGCGTAGACCACCACCGTGGCGTCGGAATTGTCGACGATGTAGCGCACTTCCTCCGGCTTGTAGCGGTAGTTGACGTTGACATGGGTAAGGCGGCCGAGGAAACAGGCGCCGGTCGTCTCGCCATACTCGATGCCGTTGCGCATGTAGAAGGCGACCTTGTCGCCGGGCTCGACGCCGCGCGCGTGCAGATTGCGCGCGATGTTGTTCATCCGCCTGGTCGCCGTGCTCCAGTCGATCGTGCGGTCGCCATGTACGAAGGCGGGCGCGGACGGCGGAACGATCGCCGAAACCGCCTCGACGATATCGCCGAAATTAAACGCCTGCGGCGCCGGCGGCAGTTTCTCTGAAAGTTCACGCAAACTCATACCCTGCTCCCATTGTCATGGCCGCGAGTTCATAGCGACAGCGACGGTGGTTGAATCAGTTCGCCTTCTCGACCGCCTTGATCCTGCTGACCGAGATGTTTTTTTCCCAATGCGAATGCTCGCGGCGGCGGAAGTGATCGGGGCGGTCCTTGAGATGGCGTGTCGACAGCCACAGCCGCTTGAAATGCCGCTTGAAGCCGGCCGCGACGTCGTCCTGGTATTCCTGGCGGCCGTGCAGGACGTGGTAGTTGTTGATGAACTGCATCTCCCCCGGCGCCAAATCCATGTAGACATTGTTGCGCGGATCGCGCGCCATCTCGGTCACCGTCTTGAGCGCTTCGTGCGCCGTCGGCGACAGGCGCGGCGCCTCGGGATGCTTCTGCGAGGCCAGCACGTATTGCGGGATGAAGCGGGTGAACAGCCTTCCGCCGTGCTCGGTGAATATCGGCACCAGGTAATAGGGCTTCTGGCCCTTGGCCTGCTCCTGCCGCGCATCGAACGGCAGCGCTTCATAGAGCGCCGCGACCAGTTCGGGCCGCGTCTTGACCAACTCGTTATAGATCGACACGACATTGGCGACGCAGGAGAGGCCGCCGACCTTGGCCTTGCGCAGACACATCAGGCCGATGATGTCGGCACCGTCGGTGTGGTAGTCGAGGCCCACTCCGCCGATCTCGTTGCCGCGCAAGGTCGGATCGTCGAGCCGCTTGCCCTGGTCCGTGACGTCGCCCATCACATGGCCGTAATGGTTTTGCGGCCAGGGATCGCCCAGATGGATGCCGATGCCCCAATAGAGCATCGTCAGATCGTCGTCGGAGTATTTTTGGTGGTCGAGGGTGCGGATGCGCACGAAGCCGCGCGGCCCATCGATCAAATCGCGTTCGATGCCGGCGATCTTCTTCTTCAGGCTATCGAGCGGAAATTGCGCCAGCCCGATATCGAGCAGATTGTCGGAATGCGACTTGGCGACGGCGAGCGCGTGATCGAGTTCGCGCTTGTCGGCGTCCGAGAGCTCGACGGTCCAGGCGCTCTCGTCCTGCACGTCTTCATGATGCCAGTTGACATGCGTCTCGAGCGGGCGGGGCTGGGCGTTCATGATGTCCTCTCTCAGTTCGCCGGCGCGGCTTGCGGGCCGCGCACCAGCTTGCCCGGCAGCGCGCCGGTCGGCCGGCCGTTGCGGTAGATCACCTGGCCCGACACGATGGTCGCGTCATAACCCTTGGCGCCCTGCAGCAGGCGCTTGCCGCCGGCCGGAAGATCGTAAGCCATGGTAGGCGCCTCGACTTCGAGCTTGGCCAGATCGATCACATTGAGATCGGCCTTCATGCCCGGCGCGATGACGCCGCGATCAAGCAGGCCGACGGCGCGCGCCGTGTCCGCCGTGTGGCGCTTGACCAGGAAGCCGATGTCGAAGCGTCCCGTGGCGCGGTCGCGGCCCCAATGGGTGAAGAGATAGGTCACGAAACTGGCGTCGGAGATGATGCCGACATGCGCGCCGCCGTCGCCCAGACCCATGACGCAATCCTTGTGCGCGATCATCTCGCCGCAATGGTCGAGATTGTATTCGGCGTAATTGGCGAAGGGCGAGAACAGGAACGCTTTGCCGTCGTTTTCCAGGATCAGGTCGTAGGCGATCTCGGACGGCGTGCGGTTGGAGCGCGCCGCCATGGCGGCGATGGAGCTCTCTTTCGGCGGCTCGTAGTTCGGCGGATCGCCGAGCGCGAACATGCGCTCGAACGCCATGATGCCGCGCGCCAGCGGATGCGCCTTCTGGCGCTCGGCGCTTTCTTCCAGGATGCGGGCGCGGAACGCCGGATCGCGCAGCGCGGCGACCTTCTGGGCCAGCGGCTTGTCTTTGATCTCCTGGAACGCGGCATGGGTGACGAAGGGATTGATCGAGCCCTGCAGGCCAAGCAGCACGCCGATGGGCCGCGGCGCCACCTGGGCCTTGATCGGCAGGCCGTCGTCGGACGATTTTTCGATCAGCGCCATGATCTTGCGCCAGCCATTGGCCGACGAATGGCCTTGCGCCAGCGACAGCGTCAGCGGCCGGCCGGAATCCTCGACCAGGCGCCGCACCATGGAGAATTCCTGATTCAAGTCGGGCCAATCGGAAATCAACTCGATGACACCCGAGCCGGCGTCCTTCAGCCCCATGGCGATGCCGTGCAGTTCGGCCTCGGTCGCCTTCAGCGACGGCGTCGGATCGCCCTTGACCGTCTTGTGATTCAAGGTGCGCGAGGTGGAAAAGCCGAGAGCCCCGGCGCGCATGGCGTCCGCCGCCAGCTTGCGCATCTGCGCGATATCGTCATCGGTCGCCGGTTCGAGATTGGCGCCGCGTTCGCCCATGACATAGACGCGTAGCGCGCCATGCGGCAGCTGGGCGCCGATATCGATGTCGTGCGGCGTGCTCTCGACCGCGTCGAGATATTCGCCGAAGCTTTCCCAATTCCACTTCAGGCCCTCATGCAGGGCCGCGCCCGGTATGTCCTCGACGCCTTCCATCAGCTCGATGAGGCGATTGTGGTCGGCCTTGCGCACCGGCGCGAAGCCGACGCCGCAATTGCCCATGACGATCGTGGTCACGCCATGCCAGCTCGACGGATTGAGCCGCGTGTCCCAGGTCGCCTGGCCGTCATAGTGCGTGTGGATATCGACGAAGCCGGGCGTCACCAGCTTGCCGCGCGCGTCGATCTCCTCGGCGCCCTTGCCTTCGAATGTGCCGACGGCCGCGATCTTGCCGTTCTTGACGGCGACATCCGCCAGGACAGCCGGCCCGCCACGGCCATCCGCCAGCAAGCCATTGCGAATGACCAGATCGTACTCAGCTGTCATGGCGGTTCCCCGGCGAATTGGCTTGTTTCGCGAACGGTTTGCCTACGCTGACATAAAGTCAAGTTGGCCGTTCATCTGCCGTTCAGGAATCATTGAGCAAAAGTGGCGGGAGTTCTTGCCTGCCTAGACTTTAGGCTATGATCTCACGGTGAAGGCGGCTTTGGGGCGCCATCTCCGGATTCGTGGCGCTTAGCCAGTTTCAAATGCCGTCACGACCGAGGATTTTTGCAAGTGCGAACGACGCCGACCCGCGCCTGGAACTGGCTGCGCGACCGCTATTCGTCCAGCGTGCTCGGCGTCACCTCGCCCGGCATGCCGGGCCTAGACGGCGGGTTGTCGCGCCCCTCGCGTTTGACGATCACGGCCTTGAGCCTGGCTCTCGCCGCCCTCGCCGCTCTGCTGGTGGGAAGCCTCCCGGGCGCCCTGTTCTTTTTCCCCGCCTTGATGATCGCCGGGATTTTCGGCGGCGCGGAGCTGGCGCTACCGGCACTCTTGCTGAGCGTGGTTCTCGGGCGGGCGCTCTTTCCGGCGCTCGATCTGTGGCTGTTCGGCGGCGCGGCGGCAGTGCAGACCTTCCTGGCGCTCGGGCTGCGCGGCCTGTTCCGCGAGAGCCGGCGCTGGGGCGTTCGCTACCGCCGCCTGCTCAGCGCCATGTCGTCGGCGGTGACGGTGTCCGACGCGGAGGGACGCATCGGACGGCCGCATCCCGAGCTCGGAAAGCTGATCGGCATGGCCTGGCCGTCCTATCGCGGGCCGCGCTGGCTAGCTTCCATTCATCCCGACGACCAGAAAAAGCTGCTGCCGCCGCAACCCTTCAAGGACGTGACGGTGCAGCGCGCCGAGATCCGCATCAAGAATCCCAATGGCGGGGACTGGCGCTGGCACTTGATGCGCGCCGTGCCGCTGCTCGGCGAAGATGGCGAGGTCGAGGAATGGATATCCGTTCTCACCGATGTGCATGAGCGCAAGCTGGCCGGCGAGCAGCGCGAGATCATGGTTGGCGAGGCGCGGCACCGCTTGAAGAATTTGATGACCATCATCGACTCGCTGGCCAAGAGTTCGCGCCCGGTCGACAAGGACCTGGCGGTCGATGCGTTCCTGGCGAAGTTTCTCGGCCGCCTGCATGCCCTGAGCGCCGCGAGCGACCTCGCGCTGGCCAGCAACTACTCGACCATGCAGGCCGAAGACGTGGCGCGTGCGATCCTGGCGCCGTTTCTGGAAACCGGTTCCAGCCGCCTCACCTTCGGCGGGCCGAAGCTGGAGCTGAGTGAAGCGACCGGTGGCGGACTGGCGCTCGGGCTCAACGAGATGGTGACCAACTCGATCAAGCACGGCGCGCTGTCCGTGCCGGAGGGGCGTGCAACGTTCACCTGGAGCGTGACGCCGAGTGCGGACGGCGAACAGGTCGCCATGGAATGGCGTGAGAGCGGAGGTCCGGCGCCCAAAATGCCCCAGAAGGAAGGCTATGGCACGCGCGTCATCAAATTCATCCCGTCGCGCGAGCGCGCCGGCGCCGTCGCGTTCAGCTACGCGCCCGAAGGCTACGCCTGCAAAATCACCTTCACCAAGCCGGTCAAGCCGCGCGTGAAGACGCTGGAGGCGGAGTAGACCGACCCAGCGCCGGGATGATCCGGCCAAGTCCGCGGCCGCCTTAACTCTGCCATCTCCGTAACGAACACTCTGCCGCACGTGGATATGCGAAAGACCATCCCATGACGGCCGTCAGATTGGCGTGTCTTGTTCTTGCTTGGCAGCTGCTTGGAGCCACCCCCTGTCTTGCCGACGCGCCGCTGGCGGGCAAATTCGTTCATGCCGCGGACGCGCTCGAGAACGGGGGCGTCGGCTTCGACAGCAGCTATCGCAGAATCGCTTATCCGCTTGGCGACGTTCCGGCGAATGTGGGCGTGTGCGCGGACGTGGTGGTGCGGGCCTATCGCGCCATCGGCATCGATCTGCAGAGGCTCGTCCATGAAGACATGGAACGCAGCTTTTTCGTCTATCCGAAACGATGGGGCTTGAGCCGGCCCGACGCCAACATCGATCACCGCCGCGTGCTCAACCTGCGCGTCTTTTTCGCGCGCCACGGCAAGGTGTTGAAGATCACCGATGATCCGAAGGACTACAAGCCCGGCGATCTCGTTACCTGGAATCTGGTCACGCGAGGTTCACTGCCGCACATCGGAATCGTCACGGACAGACGGACGGCCGATGGAGCGCGACCGCTCATGATGCACAACGCCGGTGGCGGCCAGGTTTTCCAAGACCTGCTCTTCCTGTTCAAGATCACCGGGCATTATCGCTACGCGATAGACTGAGGCCCTAGCCCAGCCGTCCGATTGCCTGCACCACAGAATCAGTCTTTTCCAGCGTCACCATATGGCCGGCTTCGGGGATCGAGACGAGCTCGCTGCCCGCGATGCCCTTCTTGAAGCCGTGCGCATAGGCCGGCGGGATCAGCTTGTCGCTGTCACCCCAGATCAGCACCGTCTTGGCCTTGATGCGATAGAGGCGCTGGGAGAGACCGCGTTCGGGAATCGGAAAGAGAATCTTTCCCGCCATGCCCATCTGCCGCGCATTGGTGACGAGATAGGTCTGCAGGAATTTCGGATCGCTGAGCGTCATGCCGGCGGTGAGCAGCTTGGTGCCGGCTTCGACATCGTGGAACAGCAGCTTGGGCATCTCGAAGGGCAGCGTCGCGAACAGATCCGGGATCGGATAGGCGTCCAGCCACAGACCCGCCGGGCAGATCAGGCCCAGCCGCGTCACGTCATGCGGCGCGATGGCCGCCATCTCGGCCGCGATCATGCCGCCCATCGAATGGCCAACCAGGATCGGGTTCTTCAGGCTCAGTGCCTCGACCACGTCCCAGCTGTGGAGCGTGAAGTCGAGCATGTCGCGGATCTCGCCGCACTCCTCGCTGTCGCCATAACCCGGCAGCAACGGGGCATAGACGTGATATTTCTCGGCCAGCTTGTTGAGGAATGGATCGGCGAGCGTCGCGCCGCCGGCGCCGTGCAGGAAGACGAGCGCCGGACCCCCATCTTTCTTGTCGGAAGGGGCGCCTTCGATATAGCGGACCGGGACATGCGGCGTGGCGATGGTTTTGAGTTCGAGAGCCATGTTGCCGTTTCCCTAGCGCGCCGCGCCGACGATTTCGCGGGCCTTGCTTTCCGTCGGCAGGCTGCCTGGCTTGACCTGCTTGATCGGGTGGCACCAGAAGCGCTCGTCGTCCTTGTATTCGGGGAAGACGTTGCGCAGCTTGGGCATCACCTTCTCGGCGAACAGCTTGGTCGAGTACATGCACTTCTCCTTGGGCATGTCGCCGACATGCATGAGGCAGAAGAGATTGCCGACATTGAGCGTCTTGGCGAGCTCTTCGAGGCGCTGGCGCACCGTCTCCGGCGAGCCGGCGATGACATGGCCCTGCTCGGTCAAATCCTTCCAGGTCAGCGTGGTGTAGCCGCCGACCGGCGGGGCGTATTGCGACAGCGCGCCGGTCTGGATCGTCTTGATGGTGCGATAGCCCGGCGCGTCCGCGAAGCCCGGATAGACGTGCAGGCAGCGATTGTAGAAATAATCGACATGCGGCTTGTAGAGACGCTCGGCCTCTTCGTCGGTGTCGGCGACGCAGATCGTCTGGGCGAAGCCGGCGCGATAGGGCGAGGCGTCCGGCGCGCCCCGCTCGGCGACGCGCTTCCAATAGCCGTCCATCAGCGCCTTGGCGCGAATGTAACCGCTGAACGACAGGTAGGAATAGGAATAGGTGTTGTCGATGCAGAAATCATAGGTCTCCACGCTGCCGCCGCCGGGAATGTGGATCGGCGGATGCGGCTGCTGGATCGGCCGCGGCCAGATGTTCACATGGCGCAGCTTGTTGTAGCGGCCGTTGAAGGCAAAGGGATCGCGCGTCGTCCACGCCTTGATGATCAGATCGTGCGCTTCCTGGTATTTCTCGCGGGTCAGGGCCGGAATCTGGCCGTAGCAGAAATTGGTGTCCATCGAGGTGCCGACGGGAAAGCCCGCGATCAGGCGGCCGCCCGAGATGCAGTCGAGCATCGCGAATTCCTCGGCGACGCGCACCGGCGGATTGTACAGCGCGATGGAATTGCCCAGCACGACGAGGCCGACGTCCTTGGTGCGGCGCGACAGCGCGGCGGCGATGATGTTGGGGCTCGGCATGATGCCGTAGCCGTTCTGGTGATGCTCGTTGACGCCGATGGCGTCGAAGCCGACATCGGCGGCGTATTCGAGCAGGTCGAGATAGGTGTTGTAGACCTCATGGCTCTTCACCGGATCGAACAGGCGCTGGTCGATATCGACCCAGACCGAGCGGTTCTTCTCCCGGAAATCGTCCGGCAGATAGGGCCACGGCATCAGGTTGAACCAGGTGAATTTCATCGTACGCCTCCCGGTGTTTTGATATTGGTTGGCCCAATCCTGACGAGTTGTCAGGGCCTTGGCAATTTGAATCCATGCGCCGGAGCGGCGGAAAGCGGCGCATCCAATGTCAGGCGCAGTCCGCCCGGAACGCGCAATGCGGAGACCGGCGCGCCCGTCTGTAGAAGCTCCACGCGGTTCACGTCCGGCAGGTCGTCGCCTTCGAGCACGATCTCGAAGCTGGCCGGTGTCCCGAGCAGATGCACGTACAGCGCGTCGGCCTTCTGCGTGAAGCGCACCGGTACGCCGCATTGGGTGATGCCTTCGAAGCGGGTCCACGGCCGCGTACCGTAGATGCCCTCGCCATTCGCTTTCAGCCAGGCGCCGAAGCCTTTCAGCCGCGCCAGTTGTTCGGAGGGAATCTGCGCATCCTCGCCGCGCGGGCCGACATTGAGCAGCAGATTGCCGTTCTTCGACACCGCGTCGATGAAGCTGTGCACCAGCGACTCGACACTCTCATAATCGGCCTCGGTGTCGCGGCGGTTGAAGCCGAAGGAGTGGCTCATGCCGCGCGTCGCTTCCCACTTCTTGTCCTGGATGGTCTCGAAGGCGGCGTATTCGGGCGTGCGGAAATCGCAATGGGGCGGCAGTTGCGGGATGATGCCCTTGCTCGGACCCTTCTGCATGCGCGGCTTGAGCGCCGCGTCCATCGCGCGGCGCGCCTCGGGCGCACGCAGCGCCGCGCGCTCCGGCGTCATCGGCAACCAGCGGTCATTCACAACGCCATCCGGCACCGTGTTGTAGTAATCGGCGAACAGCTTCAGCTCGTCGTCAAGCGGTGTCGGCCACGAAATGTCGTTCCATAGCAGCGACGGCTGGTAGCGGTCGATCAACTCGCGCGTCTGCGCCGCGGCATAGGCGGGATAGTCGCCGCCCGGCGTCGAGCCCATGAAATCGGCCAGCGTGCGCAACGGCTCGCGGTTGAACGTCCAGTCGATGCCGCCGGAATAATAGACGCCGAATTTCAGGCCGCGGGCGCGCACCGCGGCGGCGAGTTCGCCGACGATGTCGCGCGGCGATGTCCAATCCTCCTGATGCGCATTCTCCACCGCGCTCGGCCACAGGCAGAAACCGTCATGATGCTTGGTGACCAGCACGACATATCTGGCGCCGGCATCGGTGAAGACCTGCGCCCATGCGTCCGGTTTCCACTGCGCGAGGCCGTCGAGAAACGATTCACGGAAATGCTCGTAAGGCGCGTTGCCGTAGGCCCGCGCATGATGCTTGGCGCTGTCGCTCTCGGGCACCTTGATCGCGTTCCAGTACCATTCGCAGTAGGGCGTCTGCGCCACGGCGATGTCGTAATTGCTCTTGAAGGCATCGGAGATCGAGCCGGACTTGGCCGCGAAACCGGGGATCGAAAACAACCCCCAATGGATGAAGATGCCGAACTTGGCGTCCTCGTACCACGACGGTACCGGATGGGCGTTGAGCGATTGCAGGTCGGGTTCGTAAGCCATCGGGCGACTGTAGCAGCCGCCCTCGCCCGCTCAACGTCCCGTTACGGAACGCTCAGTGCGCCATCTCGGTGACGACCTGAACCACGACCAATCCCGCCGCCAGGACGGCCGGAAAGACGCCGAAGAACACGATGGTGCTGGCCAGCGCCATGTCGGGGCCGGCGCGGTGGACGGCGCGGGCAGCGAATTTGCGGGCCAGTTTCTGTTGACGCAGCATGGCGGTTTCCCTCTGAACGATGGTCGGAGGATGAACCGTCCCAGTGGAACAGGTCCTGAAGGGCCCGTTCATTCTCCGTTCAGCCGCGCGTCCAGGGAATAGAACAGCGCGACAATCGGTTCGGCTGGGCGACTTGACCGCAAAAGCCGGCGCGCGCAAAACCGGCCACAGGGGACAAGATGCGCCATTCACGCTCCGCCGCCGTCAGTGTTGCGCTTTGCGCGATGCTGCTGCGCGCGCTGTTGCCGGACGGCTGGATGCCGGGCGCCAAAGCCGCGGTCTCGCCCTTTGTCATCTGCTCCGTGGACAACGCGCGGTATGACGGCAAGGCGCCGCCGGGCCAGGAACGCAGCCACGCGCCGTGCGCCTTCGCCGCCGCCGCGCCGCTGGCGCCGCCGGCCGCGCCAGCCAGCGTCATCGCGCGGTCGGACGAAGCGACAGGCATTGTGCCGACCGGCACGAATTACGATCTCCGCACCGCGACAAGTCATCGGCCCAACGCCGCGCGAGCGCCGCCCATCTTCTCCTGAGTGCTGCGTAAATCCGTCCGCGCGTTTGGCGGGCGCTTTTCCACTCATCAGGAGAGCACCTCATGTTCTTATCGAAATTACATAAATGCGCGCTGCTGGCGGCTGCGCTGCTGGTTCCCCAATGCGCGCTGGCGCACGGTATTGTCGGCGACCGCTTTTTTCCCGCCACCATGGCCACCGACGACCCATTCGCGGCCGACGAACTGGCCTTGCCGACCATCGCCCTCGGCAATCACGAGGAGGACTACGACTTCGAATGGTCGAAAACGATCGTCAAGGGTTTCTCGGTTTCCTTCGAGGGCGGCTACGTCAGCGCCCATCCGCCGGGCGGGCCGAACACGTCCGGCTTCGACAATCTCGAGATCACGCCCACCTGGCAGTTCCTCACCGATGCGGCCGGTGAGTTCGTCGCGGCGGCCGCTTTTGGCGTTGAGATCGGCGGCAGCGGTTCGACCGCGGTGGCCGACAAATTCACGACCTACACGCCGAAAATCCTGTTCGGCAAGGGTTTCGGCCAGCTTCCGGACTCGATGGCGCTGCTGCGCCCCTTCGCGGTCACCGGTGTGATCGGCTATGCCATTCCGGGCACCAGCACCGAGTCCAAGGTCCTCGAATGGGGTGGCGCGCTGGAATACAGCCTGCTCTACCTGCAGAACAACGTGCGCGACCAGGGCTTTTCCAACTTCGTCGCGCATCTGACGCCGGTGGTCGAGTTCAATTTGGAGACCCCGACGGACGCCGGCGGCACGACCGGCACGATCAATCCCGGGCTGATCTGGTCGGGCCAGTACACCCAGTTCGCCATCGAGGCGACCCTTCCGCTCAACCGCGCCAGTGGTGACAATGTCGGCCTGCTGATGCAGCTTCATTTCTATGTCGACGACATCTTCCCGCATTCGCTGGGAACGCCGATCATGGGAGGCAATCGATGAAACGCCTGGTTCTGCTCGCCGCCGCCATCGCCGGGACCGCGCTTCCGGCGCTGGCGCATGCCTTCCTCCAGAAGGCGAGTCCCGCCGCGGGTGAGAATCTCCGCGCCCCTCCCCCACGGGTGGAACTGCACTTCAGCGAAGCGCTGGAGCCGGCGTTCAGCGGTATCGCGGTGAAGAATATGGCCGGCGCCGACATGAGCGCCGGTCCGGCCGCGGCCAAAAGCAGCGAACTGGACTTGCCGCTGAAGCCGCTGGCGCCCGGCCGCTACCGCGTCACCTGGCATGCCGTGTCGATCGACACCCATCGGACAGAGGGCAAGTACAATTTCCTGGTCCTGCCTTGACATTTGCCTTCGCCATCTTCCGGGCGATGCAGTTCGCCAGCCTCACGCTGCTGTTCGGCGCCGGCGCTTTCGCCTGGATCGCGCGGGCGCGGCGCGGCATCGACGCGCGGCTGAGCCGGCGCGTCTTCGCAGGCGCGGCGATCGTCGCGTTCGTCAGCGCCATGGCCTGCCTCGGCTTCGTTGCCGCCGAGATGACCGGCGAACCTGGCGCGATGTTCGATCCGGCGTCGCTCTGGGCCGTGGCGTCCGACACGCTCTATGGCCGGGTCGCGCTGCTGCGGCTCGCCTTTCTCGTCCTCTGCCTGTCCAGCACATGGGTTTGGCCGGAACAACGCGATGTCGCGGCGGCCGTGCTTGGGGGATACGCGCTCGCCCTGCTCGGCCTGTCCAGTCACGCGGCGGCGGCAGGACCGTCGCAATATGAGTTCACGCGCGCCGGAAACGATGCCGTGCATCTGCTGGCGGCGGGCTTCTGGGTCGGCGGGCTTGCAGCACTGCTGCCGTTTGCCCGGGCCGCGCGGCGCGAGACTCCCAAGCTGATCGCAGTGCTGCGGCTGTTTTCCAGCTTCGGCATGGCGGCGGTCGCGATCCTGATCGTCTCCGGAACGCTGAACGGTTATCTGATTCTGTTTCTGACCGGCATGCAGTGGTCCGACAGCTACCTCACATGGTTGGCCGTCAAGCTGGTGCTGGCGGGCGTGATGGTCGCGCTGGCGCTGACCAACCGCTTCGGCATTTTACCGGGCCTGGTGCGCGGCGAGAAGGAGGCGGCGGAAACCATTCCCCTGACCGTTATCGCGGAACTGTCATGCGCGGCGCTGATTCTGCTGGCCGTGGGGTTCCTGGGGCTGACGGCCCCCATGGAGATGTGACTCGCAATTAGTTTCATTTGAAACTATATTCCCGCCCGCAGAATCGCGAGGACTCAATCATGGCGCTTTGGGACAACCCGATGGGGACGGACGGCTTCGAGTTCGTCGAATATACCGCGCCCGACGTGACCGAACTCAGAAAGCTGTTCGAGCGCATGGGCTTTCGCGCCGTCGCCAAACATCGTTCCAAGGACGTCACCCTGTTCCGCCAGGGACAGGTGAACTTCATCGTCAATGCCGAGCCCGACAGCCACGGCTCGCGCTTCGCCAAGGCGCATGGCCCGAGCGCCTGCGCCATGGCGTTCCGCGTCGCGGACGCGGCCAAGGCCTATGCCAAGCTGCTCGAACTCGGCGCCAAGCCGTTCCACAACCAGGTGGGACCGATGGAGCTGAACATTCCCGCCATCGAGGGCATCGGCGGCAGCGTGATTTATCTCGTCGACCGCTATGGCGACCGCACGATCTACGATGTCGACTTTCTGGCCACCGACGCGAAGCTCGGCTGGGAGCATGAAGGCGCGGGCCTGACCGAGATCGACCACGTCACGCACAACGTCTTTCGCGGCAACATGGACAAATGGGCCGGCTTCTACGAGAAATTCTTCAACTTCCGCGAGGTGCGCTATTTCGACATCGAAGGCAAGCTGACGGGGCTCAAGAGCCGCGCCATGACCAGCCCGGACGGCGCCATCCGCATCCCGATCAACGAAAGCTCGGACGACAAATCGCAGATCGAGGAATATCTGCACGCCTATCACGGCGAAGGCATCCAGCACATCGCGCTGGGCTCGAGCGACATCTATGCCTCGGTGGAAACGCTGAAGGAGCGTGGCGCGCAGTTCCAGGACTCGCCCGACACCTATTACGAGCGCCTCGACAACCGCATCAAGGGCCATGGCGAGGACGTGGCGCGCCTCAAGCGCGACCGCATCCTGATGGACGGCGAACGCAACAGCGAGATCGGCCTCTTGCTGCAAATCTTCACGCAGAACGCCATCGGGCCGATCTTCTTCGAGATCATCCAGCGCAAGGGCAATCAGGGCTTCGGCGAAGGCAATTTCCGCGCCCTGTTCGAGAGCATCGAAGCCGACCAGATCAAGCGCGGGGTGCTTAAGGACACGAGCGTGACATGAGCAGCAAGAACTGGATCGAATTTCCCCGCGTCGAGGGCGAGACCTCACGCCAGGCCCATGCCGACCTGCCGTCCGGCACTTTCGAGCGCGAGATCGGCCGCGACGGTTTCTTCGGGCCGGCGACGCATCTCTATCACAAGCATCCGCCGACGGGCTGGAGCGCCTTCGAAGGCCCGATGCGGCCGCGCGCCTTCGACGCGGTCGGCACGCTGGCCAATGGCGAGCCCTACAAATTCGTGCCGCTGCTCAGCAATGCGAGCTGCAAAATCGAGATCTGGCACTGCCCGCTGGCGATGCCGATGCTGGCGCGCAACGCCGACGGCGACCTGCTGTTCTTCATCCATGCCGGCGCCGGCGATCTGTTCTGCGATTTCGGCCATCTCTCCTACCGCGACGGCGACTACATCATGCTGCCGCGCGGCACGATGTGGCGGCTGGAGCCATCCTCGCCGACGACGATCCTGCGCATCGAGGCGACGAACGGCAGCTATAAGCTGCCCGAACGCGGCATCCTGGGGCCGCACGCCTTTTTCGATCCGGCGGCGCTCGACACGCCCAAGCTCGACGATGCCTTCAGGGCGCAGCGCGACGGCGAGTGGAAGGTCAGCGTCAAGCGGCGCGGGCAGCTGTCGACCATCACCTATCCGTTCAATCCGCTCGATGCCGTCGGCTGGAAGGGCAATCTGACGGCCGTCAAGCTCAACTGGCGCGACATCCGCCCGATCATGAGCCACCGCTATCACATCCCCCCGAGCGTCCATTCGACTTTCGTCGCCGACCGCTTCGTGGTCTGCACCTTCGTGCCGCGGCCGATCGAGAGCGATCCCGGCGCGCTGAAAGTGCCGTTCTTCCATTCCAACGACGATTACGACGAAGTGATCTTCTACCACGCCGGCGAATTCTTCAGCCGCGACAACATCAAGCCCGGCATGGTGACCTTCCATCCCAACGGCTTCACGCACGGCCCGCATCCCAAGGCCTTCGCGGCCGGCGCCAAGGCGGCCAAGACCATGACCGACGAAGTCGCGGTGATGATCGACGCGCGCGATCCGCTGGACATGAGCGCGCAAGCCGAAGCGACCGAAGTGAAGACCTATGCCGAAAGCTGGATCGCGACATGAAGCTCGCCTCGCTGCGCCACGGCCGCGACGGGCGGCTGGCCGTCGTCGCCAAGGACCTGAAGACCTATGTCGCCGTGCCGGAGATCGCCGCGACGCTGCAAAAGGCGCTGGACGATTGGGCCCGCACCGCGCCGAAATTGACCGAGGTTTATGAGCGTCTCAGCACCGGCGCCGTCAACGACGCGCTGCCGTTCGATTCGCAGGACTGCCTGTCGCCGCTGCCGCGCGCCTATCAATGGGCCGACGGCTCGGCCTATGTCACCCATGTCGAACTGGTGCGCAAGGCACGCGGCGCCGAGATGCCGCCGTCGTTCTGGACCGATCCGTTGATGTATCAGGGCGGCTCGGACTCCTTCATCGGCCCGACCGATCCCATACTCGCCGCTGACGAAGCCTGGGGCATCGATTTCGAGGCCGAAGTCGCGGTGATCACCGACGACGTGCCGATGGGCACCGATGCGGACGGCGCCGGCCGGCACATCAAGCTGCTGATGCTGGTCAACGATGTCTCGCTGCGTAACCTGATACCGAACGAGCTCGCCAAGAATTTCGGCTTCTTCCAGTCCAAGCCGGCATCCGCGTTTTCGCCCGTCGCGGTGACGCCGGACGAACTCGGCGAGGCCTGGGCGGACTCCAAGGCGCATCTGCCGCTGCATGTCTGGCTGAACGGCGAGACCTTCGGCGCACCCGACGCCGGCGTCGACATGACGTTCAGCTTCGCGCAGCTGATCGCCCATGCCGCCAAGACGCGCACGCTCGTCGCCGGATCCATCGTCGGTTCCGGCACCGTGTCGAACAAGAGCGGCGATGTCGGCTCGTGCTGCATCGCCGAGCGGCGCACGCTGGAGACCATCGCGAGCGGCAAGCCGGCGACGCCGTTCCTGAAATTCGGCGACCGCGTCCGCATCGAGATGCGCGACGCCAGGGGCCATTCCATTTTCGGAGCGATAGACCAGCATGTCGTCCAATACCAAAAGTGACTTCACGCTCTACGGCTATTTCCGCTCCTCCGCGGCGTTCCGTGCCCGCATCGCGCTGAATCTCAAGGGCATCAAGCCGGAGCTGCGCTTCATCCACCTGCTGAAGGACGGCGGCGCCCAGCACACGCCCGAATACAAGGCGCTCAATCCGCAGGAACTGATCCCGGCACTAGCGCATGACGGTCATCTGATCACCCAATCGCTCGCCATCATCGAATATCTCGACGAGCTGGTCCCCGCCCCGCCGCTGCTGCCGAAGGACGCCTACGGCCGCGCCCGGGTGCGCGAGATCGCCTATGCCATCGCCTGCGACATTCACCCGGTGAACAATCTGCGCGTCAACCAGTATCTCAGGAGCACCTTCAACGCCGCGCCGGAGGCGCAGGCGGACTGGCAGCGGCACTGGATCACCGTCGGGTTCACGGCGCTCGAGACGATGCTGGCGACGTCGAAACACACCGGTCTCTACTGTCACGGCGATGCGCCGACCATCGCCGACATCTGCCTCGTTCCGCAGATGGCCAATGCGCGGCGGGTCAATCTGGACTTTGCCCCCTTCCCGACGCTGGCGCGCATCGAGGCGCATGCCCTGACGCATCCGGCCTTCGACGCGGCACTGCCCAAGAACCAGCCCGATGCGGAGTAGCGCCGCACAAGCAGCGCGGCTCGATCTCGACCGCTTCCTGCCCTACCGGCTGTCGGTGCTGTCGAATCGCGTCTCCTCCGCCATCGCGCGGCAATATTCCGACCGCTTCGGCCTTTCCATTCCCGAATGGCGCGTCATGGCGGTGCTGGGCGGCACGGCGGACCTGTCGGCGCGCGACGTCGCCGAGCGCACCGCGATGGACAAGGTACAGGTCTCCAGAGCCGTCGAAAGCCTGATGCGGGCGCGGCGCGTGGCGCGCAGCCCCGACCGCGACGATGGGCGGATCATGCGGCTGTCGCTGACCTCGAAGGGCCGCGCCATCTATGACGAGGTCGTGCCGCTGGCCCTGCATCTGGAAAATGTGTTTCTCTCCGCCCTTGACGCGGAGGAACGCCGCCAGTTCGACGCCTTGATGGGCAAGCTGGCGCGCCAGGCGCATCTGCTGGGAGGAGAAGACAAATGACCATCCGAATCGGTATTCTGGGCGCCGCGAAGATCGCGCCGGCCGTGGTGATCAATCCGTCGCATGACCATCCCGATTTCGAGGTCGTCGCGGTCGCCGCGCGCGATCCGGGACGCGCGCGCGCCTATGCCAAGCAGCACAAAATTCCAGACGTGGCCGCGACCTATGACGATTTGGTGAGCCACCCCGAAGTCGATCTTGTCTACAACGCGCTGCCGCCGGGCGGTCACGCCCGCTGGACCGTCGCAGCGCTCGAAGCCGGCAAGAACGTGCTGTGCGAAAAACCCTTCGCGATGAACGCGGCGCAGGTGAAGACCATGAACGGCGCCGCTTCGCGCACCGGAAATATCCTGGTCGAGGCCTTTCACTACCGACATCACGCCGTCATGCAGCGCGCCGTCGCCATCGCACGCTCCGGTGAGCTGGGGAAAATCCAGAACGTCGAGGCCTCGTTCGAGGTGCCGATTCCCTATTCCGAAGGCGAATTGCGCTGGACGCGCGAACAGGGCGGCGGCGCGCTGATGGATCTTGGCTGCTATCCGGTGCATTGCCTGCGCTCGGTGATGGGCAGCGAGCCCAGTGTGCTGAAAGCGACTTGCACGATGGAACATGAAGTCGACGTCACGACCAAGGCCGATCTCGAATTCGCCGGTGTGCCCGCGAAACTCTCGACCTCGATGAAGCCCGAACGTTTCGGCGCGGCGCTGCGGCTCACCGGCCAGCACGGCACACTGGAAATCCTGAACTTCGTCGCGCCGCAGATGGGATGCCGATTCACCGTGACTGTGGACGGCAAGAGCCGAGACGAGCCGACGGCGGGACCGCCGACCTATGTCGCGCAGCTCGCCGAATTGGGAGACGTGCTGTTGCGCAACAAAAAGCAGCTCATCACGGCAGCGGATTCGCTGGGCAATATGAGCGCCATCGACGCGATCTATGCCAAGGCGGGGGTGGCGCGGAATTTCGCATGACGCGAGCTCTCCGCCGTTTCCGCTATCGTTACGACGCCGGCGCCGGACCGCTGAGCCGAACCGAACTTGAACAGGAGGCGTTCACCCACGGCAATTGCCGCCTCGCGGTGCAATATTATCTGTTCAAGGCCCACGGGCTCTATCTCGGCAGCGACGACATCCTTCTGCCCCGCGCCTACGATCAGACCGGAACCTTCGTCTTCAAGGAGCAACCCATCGATTTCGCCAGGCTGCGCCGCGCCGACATCCTCTATGCCGAGAACCGCGTGAACCGGCGGCAGCAGCCGATGAACCGCGGCCGCGAAGCGTTCGCCGACCGCGACAGCTGGGTGTTGTATTTCCATACGGCGATCTATCTCGGACCGTTCACCGCCGCCCTGCTTGAACGGTTTCCCGAGGGCGACTATCCCACCGACGAAGCTTTGATCTGGCACTCCACATCCGTCGATGACGGCGCCTGCGTCTGGCCGCTGTCCAGGTTTGAGCACTACTACCGGCCCGTCTCGGTCAAGCGTCTCGCAGCGCTCGCCGCGGCTTGAACCTCACGGGCCGCCGGCCGTCGCCTTCAACAATTCTTCCAGTCTGTCCTTCCACAGCGCCGCCCAGGTGTGCGTGCCGTGGCCGTGCGTCTGATCGCTGATCGGGATGAGCACGAAGGTGCCGTGCGCGATGTTCTTGACCTCGCGTTCGGCGATGCCCAGTTCCGGCGGATTGATGAAATCGTCCGCCGAATTCACCCACATCACCGGCGCCTTGATGAGCCCCAGCTTGGCGTGCGGATCGTAATTGCGCGAGGAATCGACCTGGTAGAGAAAATCGTTGGCGTCGAGCGTCGCCAGATTCTTCGCCGTGGTCTCGTCGATATAGGCGTCCACCGCATCGCGCGTGGGGTAGGTCTTCTGCGCCAGCAAGGGCGCCGCGCCGGCGATGACCAGGAAATCCGCCGCGGTGCGCAGGCCGGCGAGCGGCGGGCTCTTGTATTCGCCGCCCAGCCACGCCGGATCGTTTCTGATCGCATCGGTCGTCATCTTGCGCCACATCCGGTTGCGGCCCGCGATCTGCACCGGCAGGCAGGCCAGCGGCATCAGCGCGTCCATGAAATCGGGATAGGTCTCGCCCCAGACGAAGGAATGCATGCAGCCCATCGAGGTGCCCATGACGAGACGCAAATGGTTGACGTGCAGGCCCTTGGTGATCAGCGCGTAGTCGGCCACGACCATGTCGTCGTAATCGTAGTGCGGAAAATGCGCGTGCAACCCGTCGCTCGGTTTCGACGATTTGCCGTGGCCGATGCCGTCGGGAAGGATGATGTAATACTTGGCCGAATCGAGCAGGCCGCCCGGCGCGAACAGCACGTCGGCGAATTGCGGTCTGAGGAACTGATGCCCGTCACCACCCGTGCCGTGCATAATGAGCACGGCATTGGTCACCCGGCCCCGGCCGTCGCGATGCAGCTTCCCCAGCGTCGTGTAATGCAGCCGCAGATCGGCCAGCGTCTCGCCGGACAGGAACTTGAAGCCATGAACGGTGTAATCGCCTTCCGTCGTCGCCGCGGCATGCGCCGCCCCCAAAGCGAGGAGCAGGGCTCCGGCAAGGCGGGTCAAGAAGCGGATCATGGTGTCCTCGCGAGGCTGCGGCATCGATGCCGTTCGGGAGCCTGTAACGGAGTGCCGGATGCCGTCAAGAACGGCATGTTTGCGCAGTACCCTTGTGCGGACGCTTTGGCTATTGTTGAAAGACGGCGCGGAGGTAAGCCTTGGTTCGCGACATCACACTGACCGTCAACGGCGCCAGGCGAACGTTCCGCGCCGACACGCGCGCGACGCTGCTGGACGTGCTGCGCAGCGATCTGGGCCTCACCGGCCCACGCTTCGGCTGCGGCGCCGAACAGTGCGGTTCCTGCGCCGTGCTGATCGACGGCGAGGACAAGCCGTCCTGCGCGGTGGAAGCCGCGACGCTCGAGGGCAAGACGATCGTCACCGTCGAAGGCCTCGGCACGCCGGAGCAGCCGCATCCGCTGCAGACCGCGTTCCTCGAGAAACAGGCCGGCCAATGCGGCTATTGCCTGTCGGGCATCCTGATCGGCGCCAAGGCGCTGCTCGACCGCAATCCGGCGCCGGAGCGCGCCGAAATCGCCGACGCGCTCGCCTGGCATCTCTGCCGCTGCGGGGCGCACAACCGCATTCTCGACGCCGTGGCGCTGGCCGCGTCGCGCCTCAGGGCCGCGTCATGATCCCCGCGACGCTGGCGGCCAATCCGAGCCTCGACCGCTGGCTGTCGTTTCCGTCGGCCGGCAAGGTCCGTGTCGCCTTCGGCAAGGTGGAATACGGCCAGGGCGCGATGACGGCACTGGCCCAGATCGCGGCCGAGGAACTCGATGTCGCGTTCGAGCGGCTGATCGTCGTCAACGCCGCCACCGGCGCGGTGCCCGACGAAGGCATGACAGTCGGCAGCATGTCGATCGAGATGTCCGGCGCCTCGTTGCGGGCGGCGGCGGCGGAAGTGCGCGCCCTGTTCCTCGCCGAAGCGGCAAAACGCCTGCGCTGCGAGGCCGGCGATCTCGACGTCGTCGATGGCGCGATGCTGATGGACGGCGCGCCCAGCGGCCTCGACTATTGGAAGCTCTCGCCCGATGTGAATCTCGCCGTCGCGCCAAGCGGCACGGCACGCTGGAAAACCTCCGATCGCCATCGCCTCGTCGGCACGAGCACGCCGCGTCTCGACCTGCCGTCGAAAGTTTTCGGCGGCGGCTTCATCCAGGACATGCCGCTGAAAGGCGTGACGCATGCCCGCGTGCTGCGCCAGCCGGGACACAAGGCGACGCTGGCCGTGCTCGACCAGGCGGCCATCCGCAAGGCCGCCGGCGCCGACATCGAGATCGTGGTTGACGGCGCCTTCGTGGCATTCCTCTCCCGGAGCGAGCGCGCCGTGTCGCTCGCCGTCGCCGCCGCCGAGCAGAATGCGCGGTGGAACGAGGCGCGCGTCGCCGAGCCCGAGCTTTGCGAACCGATCGCACTCAAAACCCTGCCCGCCACGCCTTGGGAGGGCGGCGCGCCGGCGTCCGACGCCTCCAACCGCCGCAAGCACAAGGCGAGCTACGGCCGGCCCTTCATCGCACATGGCTCGATGGCGCCGGCCTGCGGCGTCGCGCGCTTCGACAATGGCACGCTCACCGTGTGGACGCATGCCCAAGGCGTCTATCCCATTCGCGGCGTGCTGGCGCGTATCACGGGATTGGCGCCGGACAAGATCCAGGTCGAGCACGCGCAGGGCGCTGGCTGCTACGGCCACAATGGCGCCGACGACGCCGCCTGCGACGCCGCCGCGCTCGCTGTGCGACGTCCGGGCGAGACCATTCGCGTGCAGTGGCGGCGCGAGGACGAGTTCGGCTTCGCCCCCGTCGGCACCGCGATGCATATCGAGCTGGCGGGCGAGATCGACGCCTCTGGCCGCCTCGTCGATTTCTCGACCGAGATCTGGAGCGCGCCGCATATCGGCCGCGGCTTCGCGCTCGTGGAATCGGCGCTCAGCCCCGGCTCCGCGCCGCCGGCGCCGCCGGTCATGCCGTTCAGCGGCGGGCGGCTCAATGCCGTGCCGTCCTACGAGATCGCCGCCACGCGGGTGAAGGAGAACGTCATCGTGCCGCCGGTGCGCACCTCGTCGCTGCGCGGCCTCGGCGGGCCGGTGAACACCTACGCCGGAGAATGTTTCATCGACGAGCTGGCGGAGATCGCCGGCGCCGATCCCCTCGCCTATCGCCTGGGCATGACAACCGAGCCGCGGGCCCGCGCGGTGCTGGAGCGCCTGGGCGAAATCTCCGGCTGGGCCGGGCGCGGCGCGGCCGGCAGCGGCGAAGGGCTGGGCCTCGCCTATGTCCGTCATCGCGACCGCGGCGCCATGGTCGGGGTGGCCGTGGCGCTCAGCGTCGATACCGAAGTTCGCCTCAAGCACATGTGGTGCGTCGCCGATTGCGGCCTCGTCATCAATCCCGACGGCGCCAGGAACCAGATCGAGGGCGGCATGATCATGGCCGCGAGCTGGGCGCTGAAAGAGCAGGTCAAGCTCGGTGGCGCCGGCATCGCCTCGACGATGTGGGACGATTATCCGATCCTGCGCTTCAACGAAGTGCCGTTGGTCGATGTCGAACTGATGGCACAGCCGAACGCGGCGCCGCTCGGCACCGGCGAGATTTCGCTGGGCCCCACGCTTGCCGCCATCGGCAACGCCGTGGCGCACGCACTCGGCAGCCGCATCCGCGAGTTGCCCTACACGCGCGAGCGCATCGCGCGGCAATTGTTGGCGGGCTAAAGCATGCAAGGCTGGCACGAATTCTACGAGATGATCGGCGCCGCCGCGGCGACGCTCCTGGGACTGTTGTTCGTCTCGGTGTCGCTCAATGCCGACGTCATCCTCGGCCCGGCGCACGCGCATTCCAAGCGGCTGGCCGAACAGGCCTTCCAGAACTACATCTGCGTGCTTCTGGTCTCGCTGCTGGTGATCTTTCCCGGCATGAGCCTGATCAGCCTCGGCAACTCGATCCTGTGGATGACCACGATGTGGGGGGCATGGGTCGTTTACCGCATGTATCATGTCGTGGCCGGCCCGCTGTCCGGCGAATCGCGCACCCGCTCGCTGCGGCGCTACCTGCCGACCTTTCTGGGCTTCGGCGCCTTGGTCTATGCCGCCGCGCGCATAACCCTCAAGCAAGGCGATTACACCGACTGGATCGCCGGCGGGGCGATAGCGCTGCTGATCGCGGCCACGATCATGTCCTGGGAATTGCTCATCCGCATCGCCGAAGAGAAATACGCGGCACGCAAGGACTGAGAGCCTTGCGACGGTGCGCTGGTGCGCATAACCATGTCCGCGACCCTTGATCGAGGACCACGGTGACCACGCTCGAAGAAGCCCGCGCACTCGTCGCGGCCGACGATCGCAAGGATTTCGATTTCGCTCGCCGCGGCTTCATCGCCACGCGCAAGGACCCGCTCGTCAAGCGTTCCGACGGGCGCAACGCCTTCGATCTGTCGTCCTACGAATTCCTCAAAGGTCCGGCGCCCGAGACCGCCAATCCGTCGTTGTGGCGCCAGGCGCAGATCCTCACCCAGCACGGCCTTTTCAAGGTCGCCGACCGCATCTTCCAGGTGCGCGGTTTCGACGTCTCCACTATCTCCTTCATCGATGCGGGCTCCGGCTGGATCGTGGTCGATCCGTTGACCTCGGTGGAAGTGGCGCGCGCCGCCTATGAACTCGTCGGCGAGCACCTCGGCCAAAAGCCTGTCCTTGCCGTGATCTATTCGCACAGCCATGTCGATCACTATGGCGGCGTCGGTGGGGTGGCGAGCGCGGCGGAGGCCGCGTCCGGTGCGATCAAGATCATCGCGCCCGAGGGCTTCCTCGAGCATGCCGTGTCGGAGAATATCATCGCCGGTCCCGCCATGTCGCGGCGGGCGCGTTTCCAGTTCGGCCTGACGCTGCCGCGCAATGCGCAAGGCGAGATGACCTCGGGGCTCGGCCCCTGCCCTTCGCTCGGCTCGCTGTCACTGATCGCGCCCAATTTGCTGATCAGGCAGACCGGCCAGGAGGTCACCGTCGGCGACGTGACGATGGTGTTCCAGCTGACGCCCGGCACCGAAGCGCCGGCCGAGATGAACTTTTACCTGCCGCAATTCCGCTCCGTCTTCATGGCCGAGAACGCCAATCTCACGATGCACAATCTCTTGCCGGCGCGCGGCGCGCTGGTGCGCGACGCCAAGGCCTGGGCCGATTACCTCACCGAATCGATCCGCCTGTTCGGCGACAAGAGCGACACGATGTTCGCGGCGCACGGCATTCCGCGCTTCGGCACGGACGAGATCGTCGCCTTCCTCACCAGCCACCGCGACGCCTACAAGTTCCTCCATGACCAGACCGTGCGGCTGATGAATACCGGCTTCACGGGCCCCGAGATCGCCGAAGTGTTGAAGCTGCCCGGCGTGCTCGCCAGGCAATGGTTCAATCGCGGCTATTACGGCACGATGAGCCACAATGCCAAGGCGGTGTATCAGCGTTATATGGGCTGGTACGACGCCAATCCGGCGAACCTCAACCCGCTGCCGCCCGAACCCGCCGCCAAGCGCTATGTCGAGGCCATGGGCGGCGCCGAAGCGGTGCAGGCGCTGGCCGATAAGGCGGTCAAGGGCGGTGAGTTGCGCTGGGCGGCGACGCTGCTCAATCATCTGGTGTTCGCCGACGGGACCAATACCAAGGCGCGCCATGCGTTGGCGGCGGTCTATGCGCGGCTGGCCTTCGAGAGCGAAGCCGGCACCTGGCGCAATATCTATCTGACCGGCGCGCAGGAACTGACCACCGGCATCGTCAAACTGCCGCCGGCCAGCATGAGCGCCGATGTCCTGTCGGCCACGACCACGCCCATGCTGCTCGACTTCGCGGCGGTGCGCGTCAATCCGGAGAAAGCCGCGGTACGCGCCTTTAAGATCAACCTCGAGCTGACCGACAGACGCGAAAAGCATCTCATCACGGTGGCGAACGGCGTTCTGATCCATGAAGCCGGCATCGCCGATCCGGCCGCCGACGCGACGGTGCGCATGGCGCGGCCGATGTTGCTGATGACATTGCTGGCAGGAGCGCCGGTCGCGCCGCAGATCGCATCGGGAAATATCGTCGTCGAGGGCGATGCATCGCTTTATGACGCGCTGGTCGGGCTGATCGAACCGATCGTGCCGAACTTTCCGATCGTCACGCCCTGACGCGGATCAGATGAACGCCGTCACCAGAACGGTCGCGGCCAATGCCGCCGCACCATAGGCGCCGATCTCGCTCCAGGTACGCAGCGGCTTCAGCCGGCGCTCCCAGGGCGCTTCCCGAAGCATCGGGGATTGCGTGCGGGCAAAAACAAAGTCGGCGCGCCGGTGATCGGCATGGGCGCTGATGATGTGCGGCGCAAAGCGGCACGAGCCGGAAATACCAATCGCGGACATTCTTGCGTTCCTGTTCCTGACCCCTCCTTGCAAGCAGAACGCGTGCGCTCGAGTCGGGTTCCGCATCCGATGGATCAACGCCACCACGCCGCGTCCTCTGGAACCAAACCGGCAAGCAGCGGTTACCGTTGCGTCCGTCTGATGGAGTTCGCCATGGCCGATACGACCAGTTCTTCCGGTGGCGCCACGCCGTGGCTCGCATTCCTTTTGGGCGCGGTGATCATCGCGCTCGTAGTGGTGGGCTTCTTCGTGTTCACCGGTCAGCACGTCGGAGCCAGCAACAACCCCAGCGTGAACGTCACCATCCCCGCGCCGAAAGCGCCGTCTGGCAAGTAGCCATCGGCGCACGCCAACGAAAAAGAGCGGCTTTGCGGCCGCTCTTTTTTTGTTTCAATTCGCAGAGATTTGGATGGTAGGCCGGGAGGGGATCGAACCCACGACATTTCGATTAAGAGTCGAACGCTCTACCGACTGAGCTACCGGCCCATCCAAGAAGGCGCGGCTAATAGCAGAGCGTATTTGGCGTGTCCAGCAAGCACGCCGAATTGCCCACTCAGTTGAAAAATCGAGGCAATCCGGCGGTATTTTGCGGCCCTACCAGCGCGCGACGCGGTGGCCGTGGCTGTAGTAGTAGCGGCTCTGATGGTAGCGCCCGTGGCGGCAATCGGAATCGCGCGAGATCGCGTTGCCGGCGAGACCGCCGACCACGGCGCCGGCCAGCACGCCGCCGAGGCTGCCATGGCTGACGGCGCTGCCGACGGCGCCGCCGCCGACGGCGCCCAGGACGGTGCCGGTATTGTGATTGTGGCCGCTGCAGGAATCGGCCTGCGCGGCACCTAAGCCGGCGCCGAGTGCAATCGCGGCGGCGGCAAGAATGCGGGTCGTGCGATTTAGCATAGTTTGCTCCATGCAAATGGATTTCGGACCGCCGAAGCGGTGTGCAGAGATAACGAGCCGCGTGAGGGATAGTTCCAGCCTTCGCTCGCTGTGCGAGCTACGGCTCGGCAGGCCGGGAACTCAGATAATCCCGCCCTGGCGCGGGATCTCGACCTGGCGGTGCACATGCACGCTCATCAAAAGGCCGAAGCCAAACATCACGGTCAGCATCGCCGAGCCGCCATAGGAAATCAGCGGCATAGGAATGCCGACGACAGGGATCAGGCCCATCACCATCGAGGCGTTGATCATGATGTAGAAGAAAAAATTGAGCGTCACGCCCATCGCCAGCAGGCGGCCGAACTGGCTGCGCGCGCTGTTGGCGATCTGGATGCCGTAGCCGATGACGACCGCGAACAGGATCAAGAGCGCGATGCAGCCGACAAAGCCGAACTCCTCGCCGAAATTGGTGATGATGAAATCGGTCTGCTTCTCGGGCAGGAAGTTCAGCTTGCTCTGCGTACCTTCCAGGAAGCCTTTACCGGTGACGCCGCCCGAGCCGATGGCGATCTTGGCCTGGGTGATGTTCCAGCCCGCGCCCAGCGCGTCCGACTCCGGATTGAGGAAGGTCAGCACGCGGCGCTTCTGATAGTCGTGCAGCACGAACTGCCAGGCCGTCGGCACGGCAACGGCGACGGACACCAGGGCCGGCGCGATCCACCACCAGGACAGGCCCGCCAGGAACAGCATCGAGGCGCCGTCGGCCAGGATGATCAGCGTGGTGCCGAGATTGGGCTGCAGCACCACGAACACCGCCGGCACGCCGATCATGGCCAGGGCAATGCCAAGGTTCAGGGGTTTGGAGATGTCCTCGATGCTGAGGCCGTGCAGGAAGCGCGCCAGCGCCAGCACCAACGATATCTTCATCAGCTCCGACGGCTGCAGGCCGAGCGGCCCCAGTGTGATCCAGCGCTGCGCGCCGAGGCCGACATGGCCGGCGATCACCACGGCGATCAGCAGCAGCAGCGACAGGGCGTAGGCCGGATAGGCCAGGCTCATCCAGATCCGGATGTCGATGCAGGCGACGACGACCAGGACCGCGAAGCCGGCCATAAAACGCAGGATTTGCGGGCTGGCCCAGGGCGAGAAACTGCCGCCCGCCACCGAATAGAGCATCGCGAAGCCGACGCAGGCGATGATGGTGATCAGCAGCACCAGGCCCCAATTCACCTCGAACAATTTGTCGCTGATGCTGAGCGTGCGGCGCGCGGCAGCGTAGGGGCGGGTGGTCATCCCTGGCCTCCCAGCGGCGCGGGCGGCGACGACAGCGCGGCACTCGTCGGATAGGCGGTGCGCATGGCGAGTGGGTTGCGTGTCTGCGCAAAGAGCAGGATGTCGTGCGCCATCTGCACCTGGGGATGGCCGAACGCACCATGCTCCACGATGCAGGCCAGCGCATAGCGGGGCTGCAAAACCGGCGCGAAGGCGATGAACAAGCCATGGTCGCGCATCTTCCAGGGCAGGGACATGTTGCCCTTCACGCCGGTGGCACGTTCCTGCTTGGTGATGACGCGCACCTGCGCCGTGCCGGTCTTGCCGGCCATTTCCATGCCCGGTTCCTCGATGCGCCAGCGATGGGCGGTGCCGCCCGGTTCGTTGCAGACCGCGTTCATGCCCGAGCGCACCGCAGCGAAGGCGTCGTCCGAGAACGGCAACGGATCGGGAAGCGGACGCGGCTGCGCGACGCCGCCGACAGCGTGAACAATGCGCGGCGTCACTGCGCGCCCGCTGGCGATCCGCGCGGCCAGGGTCGCGAGCTGCAACGGCGTCGTCAAAACATAGCCCTGCCCGATGCCGGTGACGAGCGTTTCGCCCATCTGCCACGGAACGCCGTAGCGTGCCTCTTTCCAGGCGGCGCCCGGAATGAAGCCGGAATTCTCGCCGGGAATTTCGATTCCCGCGGCCGAACCCAGGCCCATGGCGCGGGCGGCGGCTTCCATCTTGTCGATGCCGAGGCGCCGCGCCACTTCGTAGAAGAACACGTCGCAGGACACCTGGATGCCGCGATGCAGATCGACACCGCCGTGCCCGCCGCGCTGATAGCAGTGAAACTCGTGATTGCCGATCGTGATCGCGCCGGTGCAGACGACTTTCAGGTCGGCGAGCCCGTTCTGCACGGCGGCCAGCGCCATCGCCGGCTTGAAAGTCGAGCCCGGCGGATAGGCACCGCTCAGCACCTTGTTGACCAGCGGCTTGTGATCGTCGGTGGTCATCGCTTTCCACTGATCGGGCGTGACGCCGACATTGAACAGGTTGGGGTCGTAGCCCGGCGTCGAGGACAGCGCCAGCACATCGCCGGTCTGCGCGTCCAGCACGCAGCAGGCCGCGCTCTCCGTGCCCAGGCGTTGGTCGGTGAAGGCCTGCAATTCGCGGTCGATGGTCAGCCAGACGTCCTGGCCCGGCGTGCCGCTGTCGCGCGACAGCTCGCGGATGACGCGGCCATAGGCGTTGACCTCGACGCGCGATGCGCCGGCCGTGCCGCGCACCTGGGCGTCATAGGCTTTCTCGATGCCGCGCTTGCCGATGCGAAAGCCCGGCAGGTCGAGCAGCGGGTCCTCGTTGTCCTTCTTGTCGTCGACCGAAACGGCGGCGACATAGCCCAGGATGTGCGCCAGCTCCGCGCCATAGGGATAGTCGCGCGTTTCGCCGACATCGGGCTGGACGCCCGAGAGATAAGGCAGATGCATGTTGATGCGCGCGAATTCTTCCCAGCTAAGATTTTCCGCCACCGGCACCGGCACGAATTTCTTGTTCTCCGCGATGTCGCGTGCCACGCGCTTCTTCTGCGCGTCGCTCAGCACGATCACCTTGCCGATGGCGTCCAGCGCGGCGGCGACACCCTCGGTCGCCTGCTCGGAGACGAGCAGGACGCGGTAGTTGCGGCGGTTGTTGGCGAGTTCGACGCCGAAGCGGTCCAGGATGCGGCCACGCGGCGGCGCGATCAGCCGCTGGTTGACGCGATTGTCCTCGGCCTTGGTCTTGTACTGGTCGCCATTGCTGATCTGCAGCTGGTAGAGCCGCCCGCCCAGCACCGCGAACACCGCCGCCATGCCGCCCGTCAGGCCGAGGCTGCGGCGCGTGAAGCTCGCATAGCGGCTCTTATCCTTGCGGTCGAACAGCGGCATCTAGAAATCGCTCCGCAAGGGACCGACCAGGCGACGATGAATGCCGCCCAAAAGAAAGACCGCGAAGACGTAGACGATGACGGTCATCGCCAGCTCGGCCATCACCGGCGCCAGCGGCAGGACCTTCCAGTCATAGATGCTGACGATGCAATAGGCGGAGGCGCAGGCGACCAGCGCCGTCACCGCAAAACCGATGATCGCGGTGACGCCCGAAAGCCCGGCCAGCATGTCGCGTTGGCGATCGATCAAGAAATAGGCGGCGAGGAAGGACGCGGCCCAGACGCCGGGCGGCCCGCCGGACAACAGGTCCTCCAGCACGCCCAGCGTGAAGGCCCAGAACGGCGTCATCAGGTCAGGCCGCACCATGGCCCAGAAGTAGAGCGGCATGAAGGCGAGCAGCGGCGGCGGCACCAACCCGCCGAACAACGACACCGGAAAATTGGCGACCAGCACGCCCAAGATGCCGAGCGCGACCGGAATGATGGCGGAGAAAATTCGGCCGGCCATGAAATTACCTGCGCGCTCCATGGTCACTCGGTCGCATTGTCGGTCGCGTCGGGGGGCTTGGGGCTCGTCGTGAGCGGCTTGGCCGGCACGACGATCGGACCATGCGCGCCCGCGCCCAGCGCCGGCAGAGGCGTTCCGGCAGTGGCCGGGACACCCGGCGGCGTTGCGACGACCGGCGGCGGCGGCGCGGCCGGCGGCAATCCGGCGGCGGTGGCGGGCAGATCGTTCGGCGAGGCGGCCGGCGGCTGTTCCGCCTTCAGCTTGAAATCGACGACATTGACGTCTTCGCTCGAGGCGGCATCGGCCAGCAGCACGACGCGGAATCCGCCACTGGGATCGGCGACCACGGTGCCGATGGCCAGGCCCGGCGGCAGCAGACCGCCATCGCCGGAGCTGACGACCTGGTCGCCGGCCTTCAGCCGCACATTCTGCGACAGCAGATCGACGGTCGGCGCGGCGGAATTGTCGCCGGCCATGATCGCCTGGACGTTGCCGGGCTCGATGCTGACCGGGATGCGGCTGTTGAGATCGGTGAGCAGGATCACCCAGGCGGTGTGGTCGCCGGTCAGGAAGATGCGGCCGATCATGCCGCGGGCATCGATCACCGCCTGTCCCGGCTTGATGCCCTGCGCCTTGCCGGCGTCCAGGATCATGGTTTGCAGGAACGGCCGGTTGGAGCGGCCGATGACCCGCGCCATCACCGAGGACAGCGATGGGTCCGGCACGGCATGCAGCAGCAACTGGTAGCGCTTGACCCGCCCGTCCAGCACGATGGCCGCGTTCTGCCATTGCCGCAGGCGCGCGTTCTCGTCCTTGAGGCGCAGGTTTTCCTTGTAGACCGAGAAGATCTCGCCGATCGAGGCCATCCAGCGGTCGAGGCCGGTGAGCGGCGCGCGCACGCTTTCCAGCACCGGCGCCGCGAAATCGGTGACGTTGGCCCGGGCGCGGTCGAACAGATTGCTCTGCGCCTTGCCGATCAGGATGAGCGCGACGGCGAGGGCGGCAAGCAGCGCGATGGGGAGCTGGGCTCCACCCCGGTTGCGCGCGATCTTCCAGCTGCCGTTCGCCATAACTACCCGACGCGGCCCCCCAGCCGACTAAACCTATCAGAACGCCGTCGAAAGGACGTGACGCATGTTCTTGGCGTTCTCCAGAACGCGCCCGGTGCCCAGCGCCACGCAGGACAAGGGATCGTCGGCGATCGAAACGGGCAGGCCCGTCTCTTCGCGCAACACCTGGTCCAGATTGGCCAGCAGCGAACCGCCGCCCGTCAGCACGATGCCCTTGTCGACGATGTCGGCGGCCAGTTCCGGCGGCGTCGCTTCGAGCGCGACCTTGACCGCCTCGACGATGGCGCCGACCGGCTCGGACAAGGCTTCGGCGATATGCCGCTGGGTGATGGTGATTTCCTTTGGCACGCCGTTGAGCAGGTCGCGGCCCTTGATGTCCATGGTCACGCCGCTGCCGTCGGCCGGGGCGCAGGCCGAGCCGATTTCCTTCTTGATGCGCTCGGACGACGCTTCGCCGATCAGCAGATTCTGGTGGCGACGGATATAGGCGATGATCGCCTCGTCCATCTTGTCGCCGCCGACGCGCACGCTGCGCGAATAGACGATGCCGCCGAGCGAGAGGACGGCGACCTCGGTGGTGCCGCCGCCGATGTCGACGACCATCGAACCGGTGGGCTCGGAGACCGGCAGGCCGGCGCCGATCGCCGCCGCCATGGGTTCCTCGATCAGATGCACCCGGCGGGCGCCGGCGCTGAGCGCCGATTCCTGGATGGCCCGGCGCTCGACGGCGGTCGAGCCGGACGGCACGCAGACGATGATCATCGGATTGGCGAAGGAGCGGCGGTTATGCACCTTGCGGATGAAGTGCTTGATCATCTCCTCGGCGATTTCGAAGTCGGCGATGACGCCGTCGCGCATCGGGCGGATCGCCTCGATATTGCCCGGCGTGCGGCCCAGCATCATCTTGGCGTCGTTGCCGACGGCCCGGACATGCTTCTTGCCGCCGCGGTTGATGGTGGCGACGACCGACGGCTCGTTCAGGACGATGCCGCGACCCTTGACGTAAACGAGCGTATTCGCGGTCCCGAGATCGATGGCCATATCGCTCGAAAGGGCGCCGAGAAGACTGCCGAACATAATTAACCTACCCAATCCTGTTGTGGGCAGACGTGCCCTGCAAGCCTTGTACCCGTAGAATGAGGCCGGGTGGTGTCCCGCCCGGCCCCTTCTGTGTCATCGCGCGACGGTCAAGGCCTCAGGCGCCTGCTTTTCACGTTTCACCAAAAGCTTGTTCAATGCGTTCACATAGGCGTAGGCGGCGGCCACCAGCGTGTCGGTGTCGGCACCGCGTCCGGTCACGGTCCGGCCGTTCTCTTCGAGTCGCACGCTCACCGTGGCCTGGGCGTCGGTGCCCTCGGTCACGGCGCTGATCTGGAACAGCTGCAGCGTCGCGGTGTGGGGATAGAGCTCGCGGATGGCCTTGAAAATGGCGTCGACCGGGCCGTCGCCGGTGGTCTTGACGCGGCGGTCCTCGCCCTCGATCTGGAGCGTCAATTCGCAGCCCGGCAGCACGCCGATGCCGCTCTCGACCTTGAGGCCCTTGACCGAAACCAGGTCGTGGCCGCGGACAATCTCGTCGTCCACCAGCGCCACCAGATCCTCGTCGAAGACGTGCTTCTTCTTGTCGGCCAGATCCTTGAAGCGCTTGAAGGCTTCGGCGAAGGCCGCGTCGTCGAGCGTGTAGCCCATGGCTTCGAGCTTGTCTCGGAAGGCATGGCGGCCGGAGAGCTTGCCCAGCACCAGCGAGGTTTCCTTCACGCCGACATCCTCGGGCCGCATGATCTCGTAGGTCTCGACGTTCTTCAGCATGCCGTCCTGGTGGATGCCGCTTTCGTGGCTGAAGGCGTTCTTGCCGACGATCGCCTTGTTGTACTGCACCGGAAAGCCGGTGACGTTGGAGACCAGCTTGGAGGCGCGCGACAGCATCGTCGTGTTGACGGTCGTCGTATACGGCATGATGTCGCGACGCACTTTCAGCGCCATCACGATCTCTTCCAGCGCGGCGTTGCCGGCGCGCTCGCCGATGCCGTTGATGGTGCATTCGACCTGGCGCGCGCCGGCCAGCACGCCCGCCAGCGAATTGGCGACGGCAAGGCCCAGATCGTTGTGGCAATGGGTCGAGAACACCACCTTGTCGGCGTTCGGCACCCGGTTGCGCAGCATGGTGATGATGTCGAAATATTCCTGCGGCGTGGAATAGCCGACGGTATCGGGCACATTGATGACCGTGGCGCCCGAGTGGATCGCGACTTCCACCGTCTTGCAGAGGAAATCGACGTCCGTCCGCGTCGCGTCTTCCGCCGACCACTGCACGTCGTCGGTGAAGTTGCGGGCACGAACGACCGAGGCGCCGACCGCTTCGAGCACCGCGTTCTCGCCCATCAGCAGCTTGTGCTTCATGTGAACGGGGCTGGTGGAGATGAAGGTGTGGATGCGCGGGCGCTTGGCGCCCTTGAGCGCCTCGCCGGCCGTGTCGATGTCCTTGAAGCCGGCGCGGGCGAGACCGCAGACGGTCGAGTTCTTGACGATCTTGGTGATCTCGCGCACCGCTTCGAAATCGCCGGGCGACGAAATCGGGAAACCCGCTTCGATGATGTCGACGCCCATCTCGTCGAGGAATTCCGCGATCTGGATTTTTTCCTCGAGCGTCATGGCGGCACCGGGCGATTGCTCGCCGTCGCGCAGCGTCGTGTCGAAAATCTGAACCTTCTGTGTTTGGCTAGTCATGGCAACACTTCCTTCCGTTCGTCGCGAACAGCGACCTCTGTTTCACTCCTTTCGCTTTTCGTCCCCTGAGCCTGTGGCGCGCGAACGCCAGCGGTACTCAGGGGCAGCTAAGAAGGAGCAGAAGCGCTTGCGACGAACCGAGGGAAGGACGGGGCTTGAGCGAGGTGCACGCGACGACGCTGGCGGGAAACCCGCCCTTTGCGTCGATATGCGCCACCTTCTTCATTGCCGGATCGCCGTTCCGCCCGCCGTGTTTACGGTTCGATAACTTGCCCGAATCGTGGTTAAGCGCTGGTAAAAGCTCTATTTTCCAACTCGGACGGCTCGTTTTACGCTGAATGAAGCCGCGCGCGCAAGGGCGGCCGCGCTTCATGGGGGACGGAATACTTGATAGAATTACAAGGACTTTCAAAGGCTTACCCTGGCAGCGCGGTTCCGGTTGTACGCGCCCTGAGCTTTACCGTCGAGGACGGTGAATTTCTCGTTGTGATCGGCGAATCCGGCTCCGGCAAGACCACCACGCTCAATATGATCAACCGCCTGATCGAGCCCAGCGCGGGGCGAATCAACGTCGACGGCGAGGATGTGCTCGGGTTGGACGCCGTCAGCCTGCGTCGGCGCATGGGCTACGTCTTCCAGGGCGCCGGCCTGTTCCCGCACATGACGGTGGCCGAGAATATCGCGGTGACGCCCAGGCTGCTCGGCTGGCCAAAGCCCGACATCGATTCCCGCATCGACGAATTGCTGCATCTGGTGCGGCTGGCGCCGGCGGACTATCGCGGCCGCTTTCCGCGCGAACTTTCCGGCGGCCAGCAACAGCGCGTCGCGCTGGCGCGCGCCTTGGCCGCCAAGCCGAAGATCATGCTGATGGACGAGCCGTTCGGCGCCCTCGACCCCCTGATCCGCGACGACCTCGCCGAGGACTATCGCCAGATTCACGAGCGCCTGAAGCTGACTACGATCTTCGTCACCCACGACATGACCGAGGCGATGCTGCTGGGCGACCGCATCGCGGTGATGCGCGAGGGCGCCCTGATCCAGATCGGCACGCCGAACCAATTGCTCGGCAACCCCGCCGACGACTTCGTCAAGGCGTTGGTCGACACGCCGAAGAAACGCGCCCGGCGCCTCGCCGAAGTGCTGCGGGTGACGCCGTGAACAGTTTCGACGAAGCCTGGGGCAACCTGCCCGATTTCCTGAGCTGGCATGTCCTGCTCAGCGTCAGCGCGCTGGCGCTGGGTCTGCTCCTGAGCCTGCCGCTGGCGGTGCTGGCGACGCGTTCGCGCATCTTGCGCGGCGGCGCGCTGACCTTCGCCAGCCTGATCCAGACCATCCCGAGCCTGGCGCTGCTGGCGCTGTTCTACCCGGTTTTATTGGCTCTTTCGCATTTCACACAGGACAATTTCGGCTTCGGTTTCCGCGCCCTGGGCTTTTTGCCCGCGCTCCTCGCGCTGACGCTCTATTCGATGCTGCCGGTGCTGCGCAACACGATCACGGCGCTGGCCGGCATCGATCCCGCGGTGAAGATGGCGGCGCGCGGCGTCGGCATGACGCGTTGGCAATCGCTGTTCATCGTCGAGCTGCCGCTGGCCGCGCCCATCATCATGGCCGGCATCCGCACCGCGGCGGTGTGGGTGATCGGCACCGCGACGCTGGCGACGCCGATCGGCCAGACCAGCCTGGGCAACTACATCTTCACCGGCCTGCAGACCGAGAACTATGTCTTCGTGCTGTTCGGCGTGGTCTCGGCGGCGGGCCTGACGCTGATCATCGACCGCCTGCTTGCCTTGAGCGAGGACGGGCTGGCGCGGCGTTCGCGCGCGCGGGTGATCGCGTCGCTCGCCGGCCTCGCGGTCGTGATCGGCGCCAGCCTGTATCCGATGTTCGGCCACGCCGAGCGCAGCGTCGTCATCGGCACCAAGAGCTTCGACGAGCAATACATCCTGGGCAATGTCCTCGCCGACAAGCTCAAATCGGCCGGCATCGTCACGACGCGGCGCGACGGGCTGGGCTCGACGGTGATTTTCCGCGCCCTGGCGGCCGGCGACCTCGACGTCTATGTCGATTATTCCGGCACCATCTGGGCCAACGAGATGAAGCGCGCCGACAGCCCCGGCCGCGCCGCGGTGCTCGCCCAGATGGCCGATTGGATGAAGAAAACCTATGGCATCCGCTATGTCGGGCCCCTGGGCTTCGAGAACGCCTATGCCTTCGCCATGCCGCGCGCCAAGGCCGACGCGCTGCACATCGCGACGCTGGCCGACCTCGCCGCCTATGCGCCCAGGATGAAGATCGGCGGCGATTTCGAGATCTTCTCGCGGCCCGAATGGCGCGCCGTGCAGAAGGCCTATGGCCTGAAATTCGGCGTCCAGCGGCAGTACCAGGCCAACCTCATGTACAACGCCGTCAGCGGCGGCGACGTCGACGTGATCTCCGCCTTCTCCAGCGACGGCCGCATCGCGCAATACGACCTGAAGGTCTTGGGCGATCCCAAAGGCGCGCTGCCGCCCTATGACGCGATCCTGCTGGTGTCGCCGGCGCATGCCAATGATGACGGTTTGCTGATGGCGCTCAAGCCCCTGCTCGGCGCCATCGACCTCGCCACCATGCAGCGCGCCAACCTGATGGTCGACCGCCCCGACGACAAACTGTCGCCGCAACAGGCGGCACGGTGGTTGGAGAAGAAGATTACGCCAAAATAGAACCCTCTCCCCCCTTCCGGGGGAGAGGGCAGGGTGAGGGGGTGTTGATGTCGAGCTCCGAATTCTGAATTTCTGGAAAGGTGCCGATACGGATTAATGACGTTTGAATTCTTCGCTCTGCATAGAGGCCCCCTCACCCTGCCCTCTCCCCCTTAAAGGGGGAGAGGGAAAATGCGGTGCGGCATTCGCGCCCTTCATCTCGTCACTTTGCGCTTTCCCCTCGCATCTCAAAGTGGTTGTGTCCGTCCGCGTCCCTGACGCGTCCGCCCACGTAACGACCACCATTTCGAGGCCTGCCGGATATGAAAATCCTGCCGCCCGTCTCGATCGAGGCACGCCGCCTGCTGCCCAGCAAATGGGACGTGCTGGCGGCGCTGCTGGTGCTCGGCTTCATCGTGCTGTTCGCCGATGCCAGCCGCGCGCTGGTGCAGCCGCTGGCGTCGCTGACGCAAAATCCGCTGTCGCTCGACCCCAGCCACCTGCCCGAATATGCACTGCGCACGGGCTTGCGCATGCTGATCGCGCTCGGCGTCTCGCTGGTTTTCACGCTGACCTACGCGACCTGGGCGGCCAAGTCGGCGCGCGCGGGCGCGCTGCTGGTGCCGCTGCTCGACATCCTGCAATCGGTGCCGATTCTCGGCTTCATCTCGGTGACGGTGGTCTTCTTCCTCTCGCTCGCGCCCGGGCGCATCTTCGGCGCCGAGCTCGCCGCCGTCTTCGCCATCTTCACCAGCCAGGCCTGGAACATGGCCTTCAGCTTCTACCAGTCGCTGCGCACCGTGCCGGGCGAACTGATGGAGGCCGGCGAGATGTTCGGCCTCAACGGCTGGGCCCGTTTTTGGCGCATCGAGGTGCCGTTCGGCCTGCCGCCGCTGATCTGGAACATGATGATGTCGATGTCGGGCGGCTGGTTCTTCGTCACCTTGTCCGAGGCCATCAGCGTCGGCCACACCACCATCGCCCTGCCCGGCATCGGCTCCTACATCGCGCTCGCCATCGCGCGGCAGAACCTCGCCGCCATCGGCTGGGCCATTGTGGCGATGCTGATCGTCATCCTGATCTTCGACCAGCTTCTGTTCCGTCCGCTGGTCGCCTGGGCCGACAAATTTCGCATCGACAACGAGGACAGCGAGGACTTTCCCGAATCCTGGGTGCTCGACGTCATCCGCCGCTCGACCCTGATGGACCGGCTCGCCGAGCCGTTCCATATCTTCATGCGCTGGACTTATCGCTTGACGCCGCGTGTTCCGGGCCAGGCCGCGTCCAGCGCGTTGCGCCTGCCGTCGCGCGCCGCCGATATCGTGTGGGGCGTCGTGATGGCGGCATTGGGCGCGGCGGCGCTGTGGAAAATATTTGCCATGCTGGGCAGCGCGCTCGGCTGGCGCGATGTCGCCAATGCGCTGGCGCTCGGCGCCATCACCATGGTGCGCGTGACGGTGCTGATCGCGCTGGCGAGCGTCATCTGGACGCCGATCGGCGTCTATGTCGGCCTGCGCCCGCATCTTGCGCGCATCATCCAGCCGGTGGCGCAGTTCCTCGCCGCGTTTCCCGCCAACCTTCTGTTCCCCGTCGTGGTGTTCGTCATCGCGCGCTACGCGCTCAATCCCGACATCGCGCTGTCGCCGCTGATGGTGCTGGGCACGCAATGGTACATCCTGTTCAACGTCATCGCCGGGGCCTCCGCCCTGCCGCGCGAACTGCGCGACGCCGCGAGCAACCTGCAGCTCAGGGGCTGGCTGTGGTGGCGGAAAGTCGGCCTGCCCGGCGTCTTTCCCTATTACGTCACCGGCGCGATCACCGCCTCGGGCGGCTCGTGGAACGCCAGCATCGTGGCCGAAGTCGCCAGCTGGGGCAGCCACACGCTGCGCGCCCACGGCCTCGGCGCCTACATCGCCGACGCCACGGCGGCGGGCGATTTCCACCGCATCGTGCTGGGCATCGCGACGATGAGTTTCTTCGTCGTGGTGGTGAACCGGCTGTTCTGGCGCCCGCTATACTGGTTCGCCGAACGGCGCTACAGGCTGACATGAGGTAGCTATGGACGACGACATTCTCCTCGACGTGCACGGCGTGCGCCGCTCCTTCCCCAAGCCCGGCGGCGGCGAGTTGCTGGTGCTCGACGGCGTCGAGCTGACGCTGAAGCGCGGCGAGATTGTCGGCCTGCTCGGCCGCTCGGGCTCCGGCAAGTCGACGCTGCTGCGCCTGATCTCCGGCCTCGCCATGCCGCAGGGCGGCACGCTCTCCTATCTCGGCCATCCCATCGCCGGCCCCGCCAACGGCATCGCCATGGTGTTCCAGAGCTTCGCGCTGTTTCCCTGGCTGACCGTGCTGGAGAACGTGCAGCTCGGCCTCGAAGCCCTCAATCTGCCGCAAGCCGAGATCCGCACCCGCGCGCTGGCCGCGATCGACCTGATCGGCCTGGACGGTTACGAAAGCGCCTATCCGCGCGAACTTTCCGGCGGCATGCGCCAGCGTGTCGGCTTCGCCCGCGCCATGGTGGTGCATCCCAACATCTTGCTGATGGACGAGCCGTTCTCGGCGCTGGACGTGTTGACGGCGGAAAATCTGCGCACAGATTTTCTCGAATTGTGGGGCGAGAGCCAGCTGCCGATCAAAGGCGTCATCCTAGTGACGCACAATATCGAGGAAGCGGTCCTGATGTGCGACCGCGTCTGCTTGTTCTCGACCAATCCCGGCCGCATCGCCGGCGAGATCAAAATCGACATCCCGCGCCCGCGCGACCGCACCGATCCACGCTTCGAGGACTACGTCGACCAGATCTACACCGAGATGACGGCCCGCCAGCGTAGCGCCCGCAGCGATCGCGGCACGGGGCTCGGCACGCTGATGACGCACGTCTCGCCCAATCTGGTCTCGGGCCTGATCGAGGCCGTCGCGGCGGCGCCCTATAACGGCAAGGCCGACCTGCCGGACATCGCCTCGGACCTGCAGATGGAGATCGACGAACTCTTCCCCGTCGCCGAGGCGCTGCAATCGCTGCGCCTGGGCGAAATGGAGGTTGGCGACATCAAGCTGACGCATATGGGCAAGCGCTTCGCCGACGCGGGCCTGAATGAGCGCAAGGAGATCTTCTCCCGCGCCCTGATGAGCCATGTGCCGCTGGCGGCCCATATCCGCCGCGTCCTCGACGAGCGCGCCAGCCACACCGCGCCGCGCCGGCGCTTCATCGACGAGTTGGAGGACCACATGACCGAAGACGCCGCCGAGGAAACCCTGCGCACCGTCGTCAGCTGGGCCCGCTTCGGCGAACTCTTCTCCTACGACGACGAGAGCGAGATGTTCAGTTTGGAGAATCCGACGTAACCACCCCAAAGGCGTGGGAATGATCAATCGGCTAGCGCGCGGGCTTGGGCTTACCTGCCTTCCCGTCGAACATAACGCCGTTGCAAACCAACTTCCATTCGCCGTTCCGCGCGTTGTGATCGCAATCGTAGGCGCATCTTTTCGGATCGGCACCATGCGGCAGCTTCGGAGCAAGTGTCTGAAGGCATATCGGACGGCAGGGATCGATGTCGTTTGATTCCCTGATGGTCGATTCATCCACTGTCCAAGACTTCCAGGGGCCCGGATCGTTCTCCCAGGTGAAAAATTGCGTGCGTTCCGAAACAGAACCAGCGCGCAGCTCGAAAGTAGGGCCGTTCAGAGTAAAGCAGACACCGTTGGTGCGACTGCCCAGATCTTTGTTACCCCATGGCTGGATATTCCAGAACACAGCGGAACCGGGCCGCTTGGATACCATGCTGTAAATGCGAACACAGACTTGTGTGTTCGCTGCTATCCCCTTGTCCAAGGTGACGCTATCACCAGGACAGGCAAGCGATCTAAGTTGCGCATTTGCCATCGGCATAGAGAAGGCCGTCAGAGCCATTATCACACACACCGCCATGGGCAGATCGCCTGCGTGACTCCTCTCTGCCGCTTCAGGGGCGCAACCTATCCGATGCAACAAGAGCCGCACGAATCCTGCTCGATATCTGGCCATCTTTGGAAGCCTCGATACTGCGCCGGACCGAGACCGATCCATTGCCGTCGCATCCTCGTCCAGCGTCGACCCGTCGCCGGATGCCCACAACCCTCCGAATAGGGGGGCAACGAGGTGCGGGCTCATCTTCGCCATCGCCTCGTCCCAGTCCTTCTTCTCGGAAAGATCGGGCCGTGACACCGTTGGGTGATTTAATTCTAACCGAGTGCCCCATACGCCTTGAGCGTTCGAAGCGCCTCCAGCGTCCGGTAGCCGCGCCATTCCAACGTCACGCCGGGGCCGACCGTGTCCCAGGAAATCGGCCAGCCGCCCTCCTCCTGCTGCTTTGCGGCGAGCGCGGCGAGGTGCTGCGCGATCACGGAATCGGAAAACAATTTGCGGCAAGGACTATGCGGGAACGGTGCCCAGTCCAGCGGCTTCTGGACATAGCCGCCCGCGTCGGGATCGAGCGCGACGACGCCCGGAGTCGCAATGCGTTCCAAAATCGCGTCCATCGCCTTTTTCGCCCGCGCCCGCTCCGGCGCATGTTCGAGAAACGCCAACGCGGGCATCAGCGTGTGGAATCCCGTGCTGTCGGATTTTTCCAGCGCGCTCCAGCAGAACGCCGAGGCGCGCGCGACCCAGGGGTGCTCGACCTTGTGTTTCAGCAGTAGCCCCGCGATCGCCGCGGTCGGATTGAGATCGGCCGGCGGATTGGCGTCCACCGCCCACCAGGGTGCATGCGGATAGGCGTTCAGCGACGCCAGCGCGAACGGCACGCCGCCTTCCGCTGTCGTCACGCTGGCGAGCCAGTCGGCGGCGCCCGTCACCAGCGCCGCATCGAAGGCGTTCACGGCGTCGAGCGTTTCGAAGGCGAACTGCACGTCAACCGGCTGGCTCCCGGGATCGCGCTTGTCCGGCTCCAGCGCCGCGCCGAAACCGCCGTCGCGATTGCGATACGCGGCAAGTGCGTTGACGACGTCCGCGCTGCCGCCGCCTTCAAAATGAAAGGCAAAACGCCGCCGCTCGAGCAGGCGGGCATTGCGCAGGATGAAATCCCGGGCCTTGGCGAGCATGGCGTTCTCCATCGGAACAAATAGAGAACATGCTGGTCAGGGAGTCAAGCCCGGTAAGGCGACAGATCCATCTCCGGATAGCGCGTCTGCACGTCGCGCAAGGTCTGTTCGTTCCAGTAGTCGCTGCCGGCGGGCGGGAAGCCGAACAGGTCGCGCTGGCGCGGGCTCATCTTCGCCATCGCCTCGTCCCAGACTTTCTTCTCCGAATGGTCGGGCCAGGCGAGTTTGCCCTGCCAGCGCCATTCGCGGCTTTTGAAGTCCGTCAGGATCGCGAAGCGCGAGCGGTTCGGCGCGGTGAAGTTGGAGCCGCGATGAAAGACGTCGGTCTTGTAAACCATCAGGCTTCCGGCGGGCGCCTCGACCGAGACTTCCTGCTCGGCGAAGGTGCCGAACTTGGTCCGCGCCACGCCCATCGGCAGATGCCGCGTCTCGGCCAGCGGCACGACCTTGGTTGGCCCGTCGGCGCTCGTCACGTCGGACAGCAGGATAAAGGTCGTCATCTGCGTGTTGCGGCCATCTTCGCGCGGCACCACGATGGTGTGGTTGCGATAGTCGCGGTGATGGAACTGGTCGTAATTGATGGCGCCGGAATATTTCGCCCACAACTCGCCCTTGTAGAGATCGATCTGCGCCGTCTTCAAAAAGCGCTCCGCCGCGTCGATCAGGTCGGGATAGACGCACAACCGGTTGAGCGCCCAGGCGTCGAACGGAAACAGCCGGATGCCGGCGAATTGCGACTTCTCGAATTGCGGATATTTCGCCGGGTCCGCGAAATACTCCTCCGGCCTGGGATAGATCGTCCACAGCGCTTCTTGCGCCTCGCGCAGCGACTGCGGATCGATGAACCCTTCGACGACCGTGAAGCCACGGTCCCAGATCTCGGCAAGTTTTGAATCGGGTACCTGCATGGCGTCAGATTAGCGCATTCTTTCGGGCCGCCAACAGCAGCGGCTCAGAGACCAAATGTCTCGCCCAGCATCGTCTCCGACAGCGCCCAAAGCTGCCTGGCCTTGTCCGCATCGATCGCCCAGGGCCGCACGCCGTTCATCGCCCGGCTGTCATACGCAACGGCTTCGGCAATGTTGCAATCCTCGCAATAAACACCGCCGCCGGCGCTGAGCAGCGGCGAAGTCGCGCACCACACGGCGGTCGCCGCGCCGCCGGCCGGCGTCTTGAAGCCGTCGCGCGGCTTGCCGGTCGTCTCGTCGATCCAGCCCATGCGCTTGATCTCCTCCGCCGACATGTCGCGCTGGAGGTTGGTCATGATGCCGCCGGGATGCACCGCATAGGCGTTGACGAGGCGGCCTTCGAGCCGCCGGTTCAGTTCGACCGCGAACAGCACATTGGCGCTCTTGGAGCGGCCATAAGCCTGCCACTTGTCGTAGGGCGTCTTCTTGAAATTGGGATCGTCGAGGCTGGGCATGTCGATGCGGTGGCCGACCGACGACAGGCATACGACGCGCGACGGCGCGCCCTTCAGCAGCGCCGGCGCGAGGCGGCAAGCGAGCAGCATGTGCCCCAGATGATTGGTGCCGAACTGCGACTCGACATCGCCCATGATGCGGCGCTCCGGCGTCGCCATGATGCCGGCATTGTTGATCAGGATGTGCAGCGGCGAGCCTGTTTTCACGAATGCGTCCGCAAACGCGCGTACGCTGGCCCAGTTGGCCAGGTCCATGTCGGCGACTTCGACGGCTTTGTTGCCGGTGCTGCCGCGGATATCCGCCGCCGCCGCCTCGCGCGAGCGCACCGGCAGGATGACGCGCGCGCCGGCCGACGCCAGCGCCCGCGCGGTCTCTACGCCCAGCCCGGACGATCCGCCGGTGACGATGGCGGTCTTGCCTTTGAGGTCGATGCCTTTGACGACCTCCGCCGCCTGCGTGCCGTGGCCGAAGGGCGAGGCGATGGGAGATTGTGCGAGGGGCACCCTACGCCGCCGCCTCGCCGTGGCGGAATTTGTCGAGGTGGTGTTCCTGTTTGATGTAGGCCTGTGCCGCGTCGGTGTGGAACAGCTCGCGCTCCTCCTCCTCGTCGGTCACCGGCGTCAGCGCGAGGTCGCTGTATTCGTATTTCTTCGGATCGTGCTTGATCTTGAGATATTTGCGCCGCAGACGCAGATACAGCGAGCCCCATTTGAACAGCTTGGCGATCGTCTCGACATAGTAGCCCGGATAGAAGGCGAGCGGCGACACGATCGCAAAGCCCGGCCGCCGCGCGGTGCGGAATTTGCGGCGCAGGAAGCCGCTCTCCAGGGGATGGATGTGCTCGATCTTGATGCTGCCATAGAACCACGTCGCGAGAAACAGGGCGTTGCTGGCATTGGCCTTCATCGCCGCAGCGCGCTTCATGACGGTGACGATGTGATCGTCGGTGTAATAATGCTCCCAGGCCTTGTCATAGGCTTCCTGCCATTCCGGCTGGCTCATCTTGGAATGCGCCGTGGTCAGGTGGTTGAGATCGTATTTGTTGAGATCGGGATCCATCGCCACGCCGGCGCGGAACAGCTTCTGGTGATCCTCCGAGCCTGGCAGCGGCGTCAGGAAGAAGAACTCCAAAAGGTCGACCGGCAGCTCGCGCTTGATCACCTCGATGTCGTTCATCACCGATTCGAGCGTGTCGTTCGGGAAGCCGATAATGTAGCCGGCATAGGTCAGCACCCGCGCCGCCTTCCAGGCCAGCAGCATCTTGCGGTATTCGGTGATCTTGTTCTGCCGCTTCTTGGCGCCCATCAAATTCGCCGGATTGATGTTCTCCAGCCCGATGAAGACGCGCTTGACGCCGGCGCGCGCCGCCTTCTCGATGAAATTGGGCAGCTTGTGGCACAGCGTGTCGACCTGGATGATGATGCCGATCGGCATCTTCTCCACTTCGCGCAAATGGATCAGGCGGTCGAGGATCGGCTCCCAATCCTTGTTGCGCGCGAAATTGTCGTCGGTGATGAAGAAGCTGCGGGCGCCTTGCGCCACATTGGCGCGCACGATCTTCTCGACGTCGTCCGGCGAACGGCGCCGCGACTTGCGGCCCTGGACGTTGATGATGGTGCAGAACGAGCATTGATAGGGACAGCCCCGGCCCGCGTCGAAGCTGGTGACGCCGCCGGCGGTGCGCACCACCTTGTCCGAATGCAGGAATGGAATCGGCGTGCCGTCGATCGTCGGCAGATCGTCCATGAAATTGTAGAGCGGCTTGAGGTCGTTGGCGAAGGCGTCGCGCAGCACCATCTCCATGCGGCCTTCGGACTCGCCGGCGAACAGCGACAGGCCCATGGCCTTGGCCCGGTCCAGATAGTCGTCCCGCCCGCCCAGCATGCTGATCGTGCCGGAGACGTGAAAGCCGCCGATGCCGACCTGAATGCCCAGCGCCTTGAGCGGCCGGGCGATATCGAGCGCCCGGGGGAACTGGTTGGACTGTACGCCGACCAGCATCACCATGCCGGCGCCGGCCTTGCGGATCCGCGCCGCGATCTGCTCCGGCTTGATCAGCGTGTTGCATTCGTCATGGGCGTGGATCTCGAACTCGACGTCGTCGCCCAGCACCTGGCGCTCGGCGCAGTCCATGGCCAGGCCATGCAGCGACGCCAGCGTGTTTGACGGGATCGCCGAGCGATACCACTGGATGACATAACCGTCGTCGTCGTAATGCGACGGCTTGACCAGGATGAGGCAGAATTTACGCTTCGACATACGGAGTTCCCCAGGGCAAGTGAACCATAGTTCATGTTGCCGGAAGTCGCAAAGACGGCAGTTCCGTGTGTGTTAACGCGTCACCTTTCCTCCCCCGTTGTTACGGGGGAGGTGCCGAGCGGAGCGAGGCGGAGGGGGCCTAGCGTCGCAGAGCGACGCCAGCGTCCGCCCCCTCCGTCACGCCCGAAGTGGGCGTGACACCTCCCCCGTAACAACGGGGGAGGAAACGAGCGGTCTAATTCTTCGCCTGATCCACCAGCTTGTTCTTGGCGATCCACGGCATCATGGCGCGCAGCTTGGCGCCGACGTCCTCGATGGGATGCGCCGCGCCGCGCGCCCGCGTCGCCTTGAAGCTCGCCTGGCCCGCCTTGTTCTCCAGCACCCAGTCGCGCGCGAACTTGCCGGTCTGGATGTCGTCGAGCACACGCTTCATCTCGCGCTTGGTCTCGGCCGTGATGATGCGCGGTCCGGTGACATATTCGCCGTATTCGGCGGTGTTGGAGATCGAGTAGTTCATGTTGGCGATGCCGCCTTCATAGATCAGATCGACGATCAGCTTCACTTCGTGCAGGCACTCGAAATACGCCATCTCCGGCGCATAGCCGGCCTCGACCAGCGTCTCGAAGCCGGCACGGATCAACTCGACCAGCCCGCCGCACAGCACCGACTGCTCGCCGAACAGGTCGGTCTCGCATTCCTCGCGGAAGCTGGTCTCGATGACGCCGGCGCGGCCGCCGCCGATGGCGGACGCGTAAGAGAGGCCAAGATCGTGCGCGTTGCCGCTCGCGTCCTGGTGGATCGCGATCAGGCATGGCACGCCGCCGCCCTTCTGGTATTCGCTGCGCACCGTGTGGCCAGGCCCCTTGGGCGCCACCATCAGCACGTCGAGATCGGGACGCGGCTCGATCAGCTTGAAATGGACATTAAAGCCGTGCGCGAAGAGCAGCGCCGCGCCCTGCTTCATGTTCTTGGCCAGGTCGTCGCGATAGATGTCCGCTTGCAGTTCGTCCGGCGTCACCATCATCATGACGTCCGCCCATTTCGCCGCTGCCGCCGCGTCCATCACCTTGAAGCCGGCGGCTTCCGCCTTCTTCGCCGACGCGCCCGGCCGCGCCGCGATCGCGACGTCCTTGACGCCGCTGTCGCGCATGTTCAGCGCATGGGCGTGGCCCTGGCTGCCGAAGCCGATGATGGCGACCTTCTTGTTCTTGATGAAATTCAGATCGGCATCCCGATCGTAATAGACGCGCATTGGTAGGTTCCTATTTTTCACCTCCCCAACGTGGGGAGGTCGATCCGCGCAGCGGATCGGGTGGGGAGAACTCTCCTCGGGCGGAAATCGTCCCCACCCGAAATGCTTCGCATTTCGACCTCCCCATGCTGGGGAGATGAAACGTTGTACGTCATCACTTCGCCTCGTCGTCACCGACCGGCCCTGCCAGCACCTGGCAATCGCGATACCAGGCGAAAACCTTCTTCGCGAACAGCGCATTCGCCTCGTCGCTGTCGACCGTGCGATTGCGGTTGAACTTCTTGTAGACGACCCAGTCGACGAAACCGATGAACTCATTCAGCGGCTTCTTGTCGACGCAAAGCTTCAGACTCTCGTCGACGAAATCGTCATAAGTATCGTCCTTCGGCGCATCCGCCGGATCGTGCGCGATCCACAGCAGCCGCAAATGATGCCGCAGCTCGGAGAGTTCGTCTTTGGACCAGGCGGAAGGCATCCTAGGCGACCTTTGCTTTCAGCGCCGCGATAACCTTTTCCACTTCAGGCGCCATCAAATCTGTCCAGGGCTTATTTCCCTGCGCAGCAAGGATGCGATTGGACGCGTCCAAGATATCAATGCTGATTGTTGCATACTCATCGAAAGCCAAGAGCTGATACAGTGCGCCTATCTGCGAGTGAATTTTTGAACCATCGCCAGCTATCATCGCTAGTAATTTTGAGTAATCGGTCCAGCGTTGCTGTTTCTGTTCACGCCGACGCACATCAAGCCACTGAACAAATGAGAACGTTCCGCCAACAACGACCGCGAGAACGGATACTGCCGCAGAAATCGCCGGAATGTTCTTGAACAGATCGTCCAACACTTACATCGCCTCCGGACCGCGTGCGATTGCGGCAACGCCAGCCAGATGAAAGTCGAGCCCGCGCATCACGCCGCCTTCGCGTGATAGCGCTTTATCTTGATGGTTTTGGCGCCTTTGCGATTGCGAAACTGCGCCATGTCGTAGGCTGCCTGAATTCGCATCAGCATATCGGGGTCCGGTCCAAACGCCTTGTGAATGCGATACGCCATCTCGGGCGACAGCGCCGCTTTGCCGTTCACCAGGTCCGACAGCGTCGCACGACGAACCCCGAGAATCCCGGCCGCTTTCCCGATCGGAATGTCCAGCGGCTCGAGGACGCCCCAATAGACGACATCGCCCGGATGGGATGGATTTTTCATCTTCATCAGTGTCCTCCGTGATAATCTTCGATGTCGAGGTCCGACGCGACGCCGGCATCGACGCGGAACGTGAGGCGCTGGTTGCCCGTTATCCACATCGCCCATGTCCCCTGCCGGTTGCCCTTGAGCGGGTGCAGCTTCCAGCCCGGAAATAGTTCGACTTCGTCCACGGCTTCGGCTTCTTCGATGGCGGTGAGCATGGCACGGAGCTTCTCGGCCCATCGCGGCGACACGCCACGCGCACTACCCGACGACCAGAGGCGCTCAAGCCCTTTGTGATGGAAACCGTTGATCTCCATGAAGAACTGTACGGTGTAACCGTACATCTTGTCAAGCAGATCACATCGCCTCCGGACCGCGCGCGATCGCCGCGACACCGGTCCGCGATACATCCACCAGCCCCAGCGGCCGCATCAGGTCGATGAACTGGTCGATCTTGAACGGGGCGCCGGTGATCTCGAAGATGAAGCTGGTATGCGTCGTGTCCACGACATGGGCGCGGAAGATTTCGCCGATGCGCATCGCCTCGACGCGGCGCTCGCCGCTGCCGGCGACCTTCACCAGCGCCATCTCGCGCTCGATGCCCGGCGCGGCGGTGGTCCAGTTGACGACGCGGTGCACCGGCACCAGCCGGCGTAGCTGCGCCTCGATCTGCTCGATCACCTGCGGCGTGCCGCTTGTCACGATGGTGACGCGTGAGGTGTGCGCCGCGTGATCGACCTCGGCGACGGTCAGCGACTCAATGTTGTAGCCGCGGCCCGAGAACAGGCCGATGACGCGCGCCAGCACACCCGCCTCGTTGTCGACCAGGACGGCGATGGTGTGGCGTTCGCTGTTCGGCGTCTTCATCGGCGCTTCAGCCATATGCGCTGGAAATCGTCCTGCGAAATCGCCTTGGCTTCGAACGCCGGATCGCCGGCGAGGTCTTCCAGAGTCGGCACCGCCATGGTGCCCAGGAACGTGCCGCCGGCGTCCTCGCTGGCGTCGGCGAAGCCGCGCCGGCCGTCGCCGAAAATCTCGACCTTGCGCTGCTCGTAACGCTCGCCGTCCAGCTCGCTGTAGAGGTGGAGCGGATCGCCGCCCGTGGCCTTGTGCCATTTGATATGGAGATATTTCATCGTATCGCGCCCGCCGTCAGACGAGCATCTTCCCTTCGTCGCTGACTTCGGCGCTGTCCTGCGCGTCCGACAATATCATCTCGTTATGCGCCGCGCCCGAGGGGATCATCGGATAGCAGTTCTCCTTGGGATCCACGCGGCAGTCGAACAGCACCGGGCGCCTGACCTCGATCATCTCCATGATCTTGGCGTCGAGTTCGTCCGGCGTCGTCGCGCGCAAGCCGACGCCGCCATAGGCCTCGGCCAGCTTGACGAAATCGGGCAGCGCCTCGGAATAGGAATGCGAATAGCGCCCGCCATGCAGCAGCTGCTGCCACTGGCGAACCATGCCCATATACTCGTTGTTGAGGATGAAGATCTTGATCGGCAGGTCGTACTGCACCGCGGTCGACATCTCCTGCATCGTCATCTGCACGCTGGCTTCGCCGGCGATGTCGATGACGAGGCTGTCGGGATGCGCCATCTGCACGCCGACCGCGGCCGGCAAGCCGTAGCCCATCGTGCCCAGCCCGCCGCTCGTCATCCAGCGGTTCGGCGCCTCGAAATGATAATGCTGCGCCGCCCACATCTGATGTTGTCCAACTTCGGTCGTGATGTAGGTGTCGCGATCCCTGGTCAACGCGTACAGACGCTGAATCGCGTGCTGCGGCTTGATCAGCGTGGTGGAGTTCTTGAACGACAGCGATTTCCTGGCCCGCCACGCCTCGACCTCCTTCCACCAACTCGCCAGCGCCGGCGCGTCCACCTTGCGCTTCTGGACTTTCCAGAAATGCAGCATCTCCTTCAAGGCCTTGGCCGCGTCCGCGACGATCGGCAGGTCGACGCGCACATTCTTGTTGATCTGCGAGGCGTCGATGTCGAGATGGATCTTCTTGGACTTGGGCGAGAACTTGTCGATCGCGCCGGTCACCCGGTCGTCGAAGCGCGCGCCCAGGCAGATCATCAGGTCGCAATCGTGCATCGCGTTGTTGGCTTCGAACGTGCCGTGCATGCCCAGCATGCCGAGCCATTGCGGATCCGAGGCCGGAAAACAGCCCAGGCCCATCAGCGTCGAGGTGATCGGAAAGCCGGTGAGCCGCACCAGCTCGCGCAGCATCGTGCTCGCCGTCGGCCCGGCATTGACGATGCCGCCGCCGGTGTAGAACAGCGGCTTCTTCGCCGCCGCCATCAGGTCGATGGCCTTGACGATGGCGGAGAGTTCCGGATCGGTCTTGGGCTTGTAGGTGCGGTGGCGCACCGAATCCGGCGTGATGTACGGACCCTTCTTGAACTGCACGTCCTTGGGAATGTCGACCACGACCGGCCCCGGCCGCCCCGTCGTCGCGATCTGGAACGCCTCGTGCAGCACGCGCGCCAGGTCGTTGACATCCTTCACCAGCCAATTGTGCTTGGTGCAGGCGCGGGTGATGCCGACCGTATCGGCCTCCTGGAACGCGTCGGTGCCGATCAGATGCGTCGCCACCTGGCCTGTCAGCACCACCAGCGGGATGGAGTCCATCAGCGCGTCGGTCAGCCCCGTCACCGCATTGGTGGCGCCGGGGCCGCTGGTCACCAGCACCACGCCGGGCTTGCCGGTGGAGCGGGCATAGCCCTCCGCCGCATGCACCGCGCCCTGCTCGTGGCGCACCAGGACATGGACGATGCCTTCGGTCGCGAACAGCGCGTCATAGATCGGCAGCACCGCGCCGCCGGGATAGCCGAAGATGTGCTTGACGCCCTGGTCCTTGAGCGCGCGGATCACCATCTCGGCGCCGGAAAGCTCGATAGTGCCGCTACGCGCGTCGGAGAGCGATTGGGTCTCTTTGTCCATGGCGGACGTCCTTCGGTCGTTGTCTTGGTACAAAAGCAAAAGGGGCGTTGCCGCCCCTCAGGTTACAAGCCGCTGCGTCGGAACCCCGGGGTCATCCCGGGCCCGTCAGCGGCTTTCCAATAAGTACGAGTTCCGTTTTCACAGCGAATACCCTTTGGTGCGGCGCAACCTAAGCAAAGTCCGATTCGCCGTCAAGCAATTTCATCATAGGTATTTTAGCATTTCCGCAATAATATTACCTTCTCCCGACCCATCGATCCTCGTCCAGTCGGCCAGCTGGTTGCGGAACCAGGTGTCCTGGCGCTTGGCGTATTGGCGGCTGGCGATGACGGCCTTCTCGATGGCCTCGGCCTCGCTCAGCGTGCCGTCGTGCAGGCCGAGCAGTTCGCGGCGGCCGATGATGCGCGCGGCCGGCAGCGCAGGATCGAGGCTCTCCAGCGCCAGCGCTTCTGCCATCGCGCCGGCGGCGAGCATGGCGCGGAACCGCGCCTCGATCCGCGTCCGCAAGACTTCGCGCGGCACGTCGAGCACGAAGCGGGCCGGCGTCAGGCCGTCGAGCACGGGCCGGCCTTCGTTCTGCTGCCAGAAGGACAGCGAACGGCCCGAGGCTTCCAGCACCTCCCAGGCGCGTAGCATGCGCTGGCCGTCGCCGGGAAAAAGTTGATCCGCCATGACGGGATCGCGCGCGGCGAACTCGTCGTGGAATGCCTGATTGCCGATCGCTGCCAGTTTCGCCCGCGCCGCGTCGCGCACGCCGGTCGGCACGCTCGGCATCTCGGAGAGCCCTTCGGTCAGCGCCCGGAAATAAAGCCCCGTGCCGCCCACGAAGATCGGCATGCGTCCGGCGGCGCGCACCTCGTGCAGCGCGTGCCCGGCATCGCTCTGATAGCGCCCCGTCGAATAGGCTTCGCGCGCCGGCACATGGCCGTAGAGCAGATGCGGGCTGCGCGCCATGTCGGCGTCGGACGGCCGCGCCGTCAGGATGCGCGGCTCGCGATAGACCTGCATGGAATCGGCGTTGACGATGACGCCGTTCAGCGCGGCCGCGAGTTCCAGCGCGGCCGAAGACTTGCCGCTCGCGGTGGGGCCTGCGATAAGAAGGACGTCGACGGACAAGGCTGAAACTCTCTTGAGCGACTCGTCAGAGATGGCACGCTTTGAGGCGCTGGCGGAAGAGGCCATGAGCGCCATCTATGACGCACGTGGCGCCGATGTCCGCGGCAACCTGGAAGATGCGCTCTACAACGTCGAACGCGCCATCGACATCGCCCGCATCCGCGGCTGGGTGGACGATGTGGCACGGCTGAGCAAGCGGCAGGCGCGTATCCAGGCCGCGTTCAACGCGCGCTTCAAGAAGCGCCCGACGACACCGTGAATTCCGGGCGCGCCAGTTGTGGCCACTCCCAAGTCCACCGAAGCTTTGGCGTAGGTGGACCGTGACGCTGCCTTACGTCCTCAACGTCATCGGCGCCTCGGCCTATGCGGTGCGCATGCCGGCGTTCGAGGTCGGGCGCGAGGTCTGGCTGTCGGAAGGAAAGGCGCTGGACATCCCGTTCGATCACGATCCCGTCCAGGTGCTGGCGCGCGCCCGTCACCATTTCGCCGGGCAGCCGGTGGATGTGCACGTGCTGAAGACCGCGGGCCGCCGCAAGAGGCTGCTCATCGCCGACATGGACTCGACGATCATCAATTGCGAGTGCCTCGACGAACTCGCCGACATGGCGGGCCTCAAACCGGTCATTTCGGCCATCACCGAACGCGCCATGCGCGGCGAGCTGGATTTCGCCACCGCCTTGCGCGAACGCGTCGCGATGCTGAAGGGCTTAGGGCTAGCGGCGCTCGCGCGGGTCCACGCCGAGCGCATCCGCCTCAATCCCGGCGCCAGGACGCTGACCGCCACGATGCGCAAGTTCGGCGCGCATACGCTGCTGGTGTCGGGCGGCTTTTCCTATTTCACCAGACGGGTCGCCGAAGCCGCCGGCTTTGAGGGCGAGCAGGCCAACATCCTGCTCGACGACGGCAAGGCGCTGACCGGCAAGGTGGCCGAGCCGATCCTGGGACGCGAAGCCAAGCTCGCGGCGCTGGAGAAAGCCGTCGCGGACCTGAAGCTCGACGCCACCGACGCGCTCGCCGTCGGCGACGGCGCCAACGACCTCGCCATGATTCAGCGTGCCGGCCTCGGCGTCGCGTATTACGCCAAGCCGGTCGTCGCGGCCGCGGCGGCGGCCAGCATCAAACACGGCGACCTCACGGCGCTGCTGTATCTGCAAGGTTATCGCGACGACGAGATCGTGCGCGCCGATTGACGCCGCGCGAGCAGCGGCGCCACCGTGCCGATCTCATTGGTCGAAACAAAACCATCGAAACTGCGCGGAATGCGCGCCACGTCCTCGGCGCCGTCGATGCCTGAACTGCCGGCGTCGCCGCGATGGTAGGGTCCAATCAGCACCAGCGTGCTGCCGGCCGCGCGCATCCGTGCCTCGAAGCGGTAAGGCCAGCCCCATAGCCAGGGGGCGATATTGATCGGCAGCGGAACGATCGCATGCCGGCATGCCGCGGGCACGAAGCCGGACCAACCCCACGCGAAATAGGGGACGAGGCAACTCTCGATCGAACTGATCGAATAGCCGCGCAGGCCAGGGATCAGCCTCATGGCGCGATCGGTCGGCCCGTCGCCGCCATAGACGCCCCAGACCCGCCGCCGCCAAGCGGGATGGGCGTGCAGAATCGCCGCCAGCCTGTCACCTTCTCGCGCGTCGTTCGACTTGAAGTTGACGAAGAAGCGGCCATCGGGAAACGCCGTCAGCACGTCGGCGAGCGACGGCATCAATCCGATCCCACGGCCCCGTAGCGGAAACGTCTTGCCGCCGTCGGCGCTGTAGCCATAGCCCACGTCCAGCGTCTTCAAATACGCCATCGCATGCGCGCGGGTAACGCCGTGGCCGTTGGTGCGGCAATCCAAAGTCCAGTCATGGAAGACCGCAAAACCTCCATCGGTCGTGGGATGCACGTCGATCTCCACCACCTCGGCACCCGCCGCGTACGCGGCCCGCATCGACGCCAACGTGTTTTCGATCTGCGGCATGATGGGCGCGCGGATGCGCGTCGCCGTGCAGGTGTCCCTGCTCACGCCCGACAGGTCAAACGACTGATGTGCGCCGCGATGCGCGATGAGGCCGATGCGGGCGCCGGCCGGCGGAGCGGCCAGCCATGAGGCATTGAGCAGATCCACGCCGAGCAGGAACAGCCCGCCGGCAGCCAACAGCCAAACCCCGCGATGCCTCACGCTTGTCCCGTCAATTCAATTTGATCGCCACATAGGTCGTATCGCCGCCCCGGCTCACCAGCAGGGCGACGATTTTCTTGCCGACCTTGCGCGCGAAGTCGATCGACTTGGTCACATCGTCCGGCGTGCGCACGGCGTTGCCCTGCACCTGGACGATCACGTCGCCGGGGCGGATATTCTTGTCGGCGGCGGGGCTGTCGCCCGCGACGTCGATGACGAGCACGCCCTGGACGTTGCCGGCGACGTGAAACTGGCCGCGCGCCGGCCCATCGAGCACGCCGAGCGACAGGCCGAGCAGCGTCACCTTGCCGGGCTTGGCCGGTGGCGCCTTGGGCGGCGGCGCGGTCGGCTTCTCGTTCAGCCGCAGCACCGTCACGCGCACCGTCACCTTCTTGCCTTTGCGGAACAGATCGACCGCCACCGTCTTGTTGATCGGCGTGTCGGCGACGGCGCGGCTGAGCGCCCGGGAGTCTCCCACCGGCTTGCCGTCGAACGCCAGGATGAAGTCGCCGTTCTGGATGCCGCCGCGCGCCGCGGGTCCGCCCGGCGTGACGTCGGCGATCAGTGCGCCGGCGGTGCCCGGCAGGCCGAGCCCTTCGGCGATGTCCTCGGTCACCTGCTGGATGCGCACGCCGACCCAGCCGCGCCGCGCCTGGCCGAACTGGCGCAGCTGGCCCATGACTTCCTTGACCAGGTTGGACGGAATCGAGAAGGCGATGCCGACCGAGCCGCCACTCGGCGAATAGATCGCCGAATTCACGCCCACGACATTGCCGTTCATGTCGAACAGAGGCCCGCCCGAATTGCCGCGATTGATCGGCGCGTCGGTCTGGATGAAATCGTCATAGGGGCCGGACTCGATGTCGCGGTTGCGCGCCGAGACGATGCCGGCGGTGACCGTCGAGCCGAGGCCGAAGGGATTGCCGATCGCGATCACCCAGTCGCCGATGCGCGCCGAATCCGAATCGCCGAACCTCGCCGCCGGCAGCGGCTTCTTGGGATTGACCTTGAGCAGCGCCAGATCGGTCTTCTCGTCGCGCCCGATCAGCTTGGCCGGCAGCGTCGTGCCGTCGTTGAGCGTCGCCGAGATCTGGTCGGCGCCCTCGATGACGTGGTTGTTGGTGACGATGTAGCCCGACGGATCGATGATGAAGCCCGAGCCCAGCGAGGTGACGTGGCGCGGCAGGCTGGGTCCGGCGCCCAGGAAATCCTTGAACAGGTCGGCGAGCGGCGAGCCGGGCGGAATGTTCGGCAAGCCCGGCGCGCCGGGCGCCGGCTTCAGGGTCTGCGTCGTGGCGATGTTGACGACCGTTGGCAGCAGGCGCGCCGCGAGATCGGCAAAGGTCGCCGGCGCCCCGCGCACCGGCACGACCGGCGCAGGCGCCGGCGGATGGGCGGGCGGCGCGGCCTGCGCGCCTGCGCCGAGAAGGAGAAACAGCACTGCTGCGGTAAGCGGTCGGCTACGCATTGTGTCGGGAACCTCGGGAAGCGCCGGGCGATTTGCCGTGCCTAATCCTATGCGAAGCGAATGTGAAGCCAATAAGGCGATGGGGTCACGATGGCGTTGGCGGGATTAAGGAATGGAGAGCTTCGTGTCCTCTCCCGCGAGCGGGAGAGGGACGCAAAATCTTACGTTTAGCGTAGCGCAGCGGAGCTAAGCGTTAGATTTTGCTGGGTGAGGGGCACCGTCTCGCGGACTCCCCCTCACCTGGCTGTCGCTCCGCGCCAGCCGTCCTCTCCCGCTTCGCGGGCGAGGATGAAACCCCCTACTTCCCGCCGCTCGGACCCTTGCCGAAATATTTGAGGAAATCGCTGTCCGGCGACAGTACCACCGTCGAATTGCCGGTCAGCGAGTCCTGATAGGCCTGCATGGTGCGGAAGAAGGCGAAGAAATCCGGGTCCTGGCTGTAGGCGCTGCCCAGGATGCGGGTCTTTTCGGCGTCGCCCTCGCCGCGCAGGATTTCCGATTCGCGCGTCGCCTCGGCGGTCAGCACCGTCACCTCGCGCGCCGCCCGCGCCTGGATGCGCTGGGCCGTCTCGCTGCCTTCGGCGCGATATTCCGCCGCTTCGCGCTCACGCTCCTTCTGCATGCGCTGGAAGATCGCCAGGCTGTTGGCCTGCGGCAGGTCGGCATGGCGGATGCGGACGTCGACGATCACGATGCCGAAGCCCGCGACGTTGCGGTTCATCTCGTTCTTGATGTCGATCATCAGCTCGGCGCGGCGGCCCGACAGCATGGCGGCGAAGGTCTGCTTGCCCAGCACGCCGCGCACGTTGGACGACAGCAGCGGCGTCAGCTGCGCCAGCGCGTTGTCGCGGTCGCTGAGCGTTTGATAGAAACGCAGAGGATCGATGATGCGCCAGCGCGCGAAGGCGTCCACCATCATGCGCTTCTTGTCGGAGGCGATGACTTCCTCGGTCGGCGCGTCGAGCAGCAGCACGCGCTTGTCGAAGAACACCACGTTCTGCGTGAACGGCGTCTTGAAGTGCAGGCCCGGATCGGTGATCACCGCCTGCGGCGCGCCGAACTGCAGCACCAGCGCTTCCTCGGTCTGGTTGACGAAGAAGAAGCTGGAGAACAGGCCGATCACGACCGCCAGCACGATGATCCCCAGGACGACCAGAATGGCGCGGGTCATTGTGAACCTCCGCCCTGGGCCGTGCTCGGCGGCGGCGCCTCGCGTCCTTGCGATCCCAGCATGCTGGGCAGCTGGAAATACGGCACCACGCCCTTGGCCGAATCGTCGACGATCACCTTGTTCATCGGCGCCAGGATGGTCGTCATGGTTTCGAGATAGATGCGGCGGCGCGTGATGTCCGGCGCGGCGCGGTATTGCGCCAGCACCGAGAGGAAGCGCCTGGCCTGGCCCGAGGCTTCGGCGATGACCTGCTGGCGATAGGCTTCGGCGTCCTGCACGATGCGCGCCGCATTGCCGCGCGCTTCGGGAATCACCTTGTTGGCATAGCCCTCGGCCACGTTGCGCATTTTCTCCTGGTCGGCGCGGGCGGCCTGCACGTCGCGATAGGCGTCGATCACCTCGCTGGGCGGATCGACCTTCTGCATGGTCACGTTGGTGATGGTGACGCCGGCGCCGTAATTGTCGAGCGTCTTCTGCACCAGCTCCTTGACCTCGAACTGGATGGTCTCGCGGTCCTGGGTGAGGATGTTCTCGAACTGGCTGCGGCCCACCACTTCGCGCATGGCGCTCTCGGCCACCGCCTTGATCGTCTGGTCGGGGGTGTCGGACGGATTTTCGACGTTGAACAGGAAGGCACCGGCATCCTTCACCGCCCAGTAGACGGTGAAGTTGATGTCGATGATGTTCTCGTCGCCGGTCAGCATGTCGGCCTCGGCCGGAATGTCTTCGGCGGTGGTGTTGTTCTCGTCGGAGTCCGAGGCGGTATAGCCGATATTGATCTTGCGCTGATGGGTGACGTCGAGCGTGTAGGCGGTCTCGATCGGCCAGGGCAGGTGATAGTTGATGCCGGGCGCGGTGCGCGCCACGAACTTGCCGAAGCGCAGCACGATGCCCTGCTCATAGCTCTGGACGAAATAAATCCCGGTCGCGAGCCAGACCGCGACGACGACCAGCAGCAGGACGATCAGGCCGCCGCTGCCGAAGCCGCGCCCCGGCAGGAAGCTGCGCAGGCGGTCCTGGCTGCGGCGCAGCATCTCTTCGATATCGGGGCCGCCCGGGCCCGAGGGCCCGCGATTCCAGGGGCCCTTCGGGCCACCGGTTCCATTACCACCTGACGAATTGGTCCAAGGCATTTTTTCGGTGCGCCCTCTTCCTTGGTTTCCGCAAGCTTCCTTGGTAACCAGAGGCTCGGCGGTTATATGTGCAACGCCGCCGGGGCGCAAACGCCCACATATGAGATGGAGCGGCGGCGCAACCGTTCAAGGACCAAAGCCCAAAAAATGGCGCAGGCGACACGCGACGAGGTCTTGAGGGCGCTCGACCGGATCATCGATCCGGTCAGCGGACGCAGCGTCGTGCAGCAGGACATCATCCAGGGCCTGGTCCTGCGCGACGGCAATGTCGGCTTCGCGGTCGAAGTCGACCCTAGGCGTGGCCGCGAGGCCGAGCCTCTTAGAAAAGCTTGCGAAGATGCCGTCGCGGCGCTGCCGGGCGTGCTGTCGGTCACGGCGGTGCTGACCGCGCATCAGGTCGCGACGCCGTCAGGCGGCGCGCAAAGACAAGGTGCGCCGCAGCGCGGCGGGCATCAGCATGCGCCTGCAGCACCGGCCCGGCCGCGCACCGAACCAGCGGCGCCTTTGGGCATTCCGGGTGTCTCCGCGGTTATCGCGGTGGCCAGCGGCAAGGGCGGCGTCGGCAAATCGACCGTGGCGGCCAATCTCGCCATCGCGCTCGGCCAGCTCGGCCTCAAGGTGGGCCTGATGGACGCCGACATCTACGGCCCCTCGGTGCCGCGCCTGTTCGACATCCGCGACAAGCCCAAGACTGACGGCAAGAAGATCATCCCGATCGAGAAATTCGGCATCAAGATCATGTCGCTGGGCTTTCTCATCCGCGAGGACGAGGCGGTGGTGTGGCGCGGCCCGATGGTGCAGAGCGCGCTGACCCAGATGCTCAACGATTCCATCTGGGCGCCGCTCGATATCCTGGTGCTCGACATGCCGCCGGGCACCGGCGACGCGCAGCTCACCATTTCGCAGCGCGTGCCGTTGCGCGGCGCGGTCATCGTCTCGACGCCGCAGGACATCGCGCTGATCGACGCGCGCAAGGGCATCGCGATGTTCGCCAAGACACAGGTGCCGGTGCTCGGCATCGTCGAAAATATGAGCACCTTCGTTTGCCCCAATTGCGGCCATGAGAGTCACATCTTCGGCCATGGCGGCGCGCGCAACGAAGCCAGGCGGATGGGCGTGCCGTTCCTCGGCGAGATTCCGCTCGTGCCGCTCATTCGCGAAACCTCGGACGCCGGTACACCCATTATGGTGCATGCACCGCAGAGCAAGGAAGCCGAAGCGTTCCGTAACGTCGCCAAAGAAGTCGCGGCCGGTGTGGCGCAGGCGCAACGCATCGCCCCCAGAATCGTGCTGGAATAGGGCATGGCAACCATCAAGCCTCAGATCAGAGGTGTCTTTCCCACGCCGGTCGCGGTCCACTATCTGCCCGTGGCGCAGGACGTGAACCAAGTGTTGCGGCCGCTGATCGTCGAGCGCGCGCAAGCCGGCTTGCGCGGCCAGGGCTGGCGCTCCGATCCCGACTTCGCAAGCTGGGGCGGCGAAACGGTGCAGACCTTGTTTCGCGTGGCGCGCGATTTGGCCGACAGCCTGACCAGCACAGCCAAAGGCGCGCGCGTGCAGCTCGCCTGGAATATCGCGGCCAGCGCCAGCGTGCGGCAGAAGGGCGACTATTGCGAATTCGCGGCGCGGCCCGGCGCCTACTGGTCCGGCGTCTATTATGTCGATGACGGCTACGCCAAGTCGGACGACGCCAATCTCGGCGGCGAGTGCGAGCTGGCCGATCCGCGCGGCGCCCTGCCGATCATGGTCGCGCCGCACCTGACCTTCCGCATTCCCGGCGGCGCCAGCGCCGGCTACAGCGAAGTCTTCCGGCCGCAGAGCGGCATGATCCTCCTGCACCCGTCCTGGCTGGCGCGCGGCGAGCGCCGCTATGACGGCGAGCACAGCCGCGTCACCATCGAGTTCGACCTGACCCCGCCGGTGGGATGAATTCCAGAGTCGTCATGGCCGGGCTTGGTCCGTAGCGACAGCGTACGGACGCCACCCATCGCCCGCGCGCTTACGCTGTCGCTAAGCGCCGGGCGCGATGGGTGGGCGGCTCAAGGCCGCCCATGACGCACTAGATTTACGACCGTCCCGCCGTGATCGTCATCGTGATCACGGTCTTGCCGTCGGGCATGGTCTCGGTCCAGGTGTCGCCGACCTTGTGCTCGCCCTTGATCTCGTTGCAGTTCGTGGCCTTGGCCGGATCGGCCGGCGCCGGATCGGTCTGCGTGAAGCAGGCATGCGTGTCGTCCTTCCAGACGAACGTGCCCTTCGTCGACTTGCCGCCGACGCGCGACTCCCAGGTCTTGTCGGGATTGACGTAGATGACGAATTTCGTGCCGTCGGGCAGTGTCTGCGTGACGGTGTTGCCGTAGGCGGCGTCGAACGGATTGGCCTGCGCCCCCGTCGAGATCGCGATGCAGGCCGCGGCCGCAAGAATAATGCGCTTCATGAGAATGTCCCCTTTTTAATCGCCGGGAGAGCCCCGTGACCTGCGATATGGGGGACGGCCGGCGACGCGGCAAGCCTGCGCACTAGTTTTTTCCACAGCGCCTGCCGCATAGGCCCCTCTCCCCCGAAGGGAGAGAGGGTGCCGTGCATCTACTCCACGCCCGCCTTCAGCGTCACGTCGCGGGCCTGGCCGTTGACCGTCACCGTCCAGTTGTCGCCGACCTTGTGCGAGCCGCCGGCGATGCAGACCGGATTGGGCATGCCGGGCGGCGCTGCTTCATACGTCCGGCAGATCTGGCCCTGGGCGTCGACCGCCCAGGTCCCCTTGCTGACAAGGGTCTGGCCCATACCCGTCAGCGTGCTGTCGAAGGTGTGATCGGCGCGATAATGGGTGTGGCTTTCGATGCCGCCGCCCGTCGACACCACGGTGTTGCCGTAATAGCCCGCCATCGCATCGTCCGCCGCCAACGCCGGTCCGGCGCATAGCGTCGCAATCGCTGCGGCAATCATGATCTTGCGCATCGAGTCTCTCCCTTGCCTTCGAAGCTGCGTTACTCGATCCCCGCCTTCAGCGTGATGGTGCGCGTGCTCGTGCCCACCGTCATCGTCCAAGTATCGCCGACCTTGTGCGCTTCGATCGGCGTGCACAGCGGGTTGGGTGAATTGGGCGGCGCCGGATCGTCATAGTGACGGCAGAGCTGCCCATCGGCACCGATCGACCAAGTGCCCTTGAACGCATAGTTCTGGCCCATCGCCGACGCCGTGACGTCGAACGTATGGTCGGCCCGGTAGTGCGTGTGGCTCTCGACCATGCCGCCCGTGACCACGGCGGTGTTGCCGTAGAACCCGGCCATGACGTCGGCGGCGGCGAGCGCCGATCCGCTGCACAAGGCGAACACGGAGGCTGCAATCAAAATCCTGCGCATGAAAACTCCTGTTGGTTGACGATCAGTTCGTGGCGGGCGCCGGCGCGGGCGTCGGCGGTGTTGCGGGCGGCGCCGCATCGGCGCCCTTGCTCAGCGTGATGCTGCCGCCGTCGGGCGTCGCCCACTTGTCGCCGACCGCATGCGGCGTCGGGTCGAGCGGATCGCAATCCGGATTGGTGCGTCCGGGCACCGGCGGATCGAAGGTGCGGCAGAGCGCGCCCTTGGCGTCGATCGCCCAGGTGCCGCCATACTTGTAGCCCATCGACGGCACGACACCGCTGAAGGTGTGGTCGGCATTGTACATCGTATGCGATTCCATGCCGGTGCCGCTGACCACGACCAGCGTATTGCCGTACATGTTGGCCATCGGATCGGACTGCGCCAGCGCGGCTCCGGCGGACAGCGCCGCGACACAGAGCCCAAGCAAAATCGTCTTCATCGTTCCTCCGGTTGTTAGCTTGTGGTGAATTACTGAATGCCCGCGACCAGCGAGACGGTGAACGGCCCAGCCGTCCAGGTGTCGCCGATCTTGTGGTTGGACACCGGCGCGCAGGCCGGATTGGGCGTATTGGGAATCGCGGGATCGGCCGTCAGGCAGATCGTGCCGCCGTCGATCTTCCAGGTGCCCTTGAAACCGTTGGCGCCCTGCTTGCCGGTGAAGGTGTGGTCGGCGTTGTAGTAGACGTGGTTCTCGGTGCCCGCGGCATCCTTTGTAATCGTGGTGTTGCCGAAGCGGGACGCCAGGACCTCGTCGCCGGCCAGCGCCGGCGCGGCTGCAGCAACTGCAAAGACGGCGCCCATCAAAATCGCACGCATATTTGCTCTCCCCTTGGCATGACGGCGCAGACCTTAGCCGAAATCCTCAGGCGTTATAAGTCAGCCGCAGGCCCGGCGACGGCCATTCGCAGGACGCGAGTTTTCCGGTCGAAGACATGGTGACGTACGCTGTTCTCATGTCCTTGCCGCCCCAGCAGATATTGGTGCAGAGCAGATCGGGGAACGGGGTGTGCTCGAACTTCGCCGTGCCCAGCCAGAAGGTGGAAATGCCGCCGGCCAATATTGTCGCAACGCACACCGCGCCGTCCGCCTGCACGCCGAGGCTGTCGAAATAGGCCAGGCCCGGATAGGCGCCGACGAAATTGGCGGGGGTAAAGCCGCCCGGAATGGCGGCGACGCCGGGCGCCGTCAGCGGCAGGTCCCACAGCCGTCCCGGCATGGTCTCGGCGTAATAGACATGCGTGCCGTCCGGCGACAGACCGACGCCGTTGGGCGAGGTCAGCTCGCGCAGCACCTTGGTGATCTTCGAGCCGTCGGCGCGCGCGTAATAGAGCCCACCGTGCAGCCGCCGCACGGAATTGTTGCTGGCGTGATCGGTGAACCAGAAGCCGCCCGTCGTATCGAACACCAGATCGTTGGGCGCCAGCAGCTTTTCGCCGTCGCATTCGGAATAGAGCACCTCGACCTTTCCGGTGGAGATGTTGATGCGCTCGATGCGGCCGCCCTTGTGCTCCGGCGGCGTGTGGCCGGGGATCATCAATCCATTGACCATGTTCATCTCGAAATTGCTGCCATTGTTGCAGACGTAGAGATGCCCGTCCGGACCGATGGCGGCGCCGTTCGGTCCGCCGCCCGGCTTGGCGACCGTGTGCTTGGAGCCGTCCGCCTTCACGCGCGTGATCTCGCCCGACCAGATCTCGACGACGATCACTGACCCATCGTCCATCGCCACGGGCCCCTCGGGAAATTTCAGGTCGGCGGTGATCTCTTTGATGTGCATGGACGTCTCCCCGGCGATTATTTTGTGTGGCCAAGGCTAGCCGTTCGGCCGGCCCGCGCAAAGTTGGCTGGCGCATGAAATTTGCGATTATCGCTGCGTCACTTGCGGCATATCTTGTCGCCGCGCCCGCCCTCGCCGATCCCTGCCGCGACCCGCCCAACGGCAAAGCGTTCGATTTCTGGACCGGCGACTGGACTGTCGTCGCCGTGGCGGACGGCGGCACGATACGGAGCGTCGGGTTCGATGCGTATTATGTGAAGAAATAGTCTGGAAATTCCCGTATATTATGGTAATATACAGTCATGGTTGACTTCGATCGGATCGAAGGTTTCGAATGGGACTTGGGCAATGCTGGTAAGAGCGCCCAAAAGCACGGTATCACGCAAGGCGAAAGCGAACAGATATTCGTAAATTCGCCACTGATCGTGGCGGATGATATTTTGCACAGTGAAACCGAAACTCGGTTCAACACTCTCGGCAAGACCGATGTTGGCCGGTTACTGCATGTCACATTTACTTTGAGACAAGGCGGCAAGGCGATCCGGGTGATCTCGGCACGCGACATGAATCGAAAAGAAAGACTGCGATATGGCCAAAGCACTTAAGAAAATCCCGAAATTCCGGTCTGAAGGCGCAGAGCGGAAATTTTGGGAAACTCACGACTCGACGGACTATGTCGACTGGTCGAAGGCCAAAGTCGTGCGCTTTCCGAATTTGAAGCTTTCGACCAAGTCGATTTCGCTGCGCCTGCCTGCCGGTCTTCTCGATGAAATCAAGATCGCCGCCAACAAGCGCGACGTGCCCTATCAGTCGCTGATCAAGATGTGGCTGACCGAGAAAGTCAGCTGATCAGCGCCGCGCAAGCGTGACGTAGCTGTAGCGCAACCCATCCGCCGTCGCACGCTCCTCGCGCGCGGTCTCGCGCCACGCACTCTTGTCGAGCGGCGGAAAATGCGTGTCGCCTGGCGGCGCGATGTGCACTTCGGTCAGTTCGATCCGTGTCGCGTGCGGCAGGGCCTCGCGATAAATCGCCTCGCCGCCGGCGATCATGATCTCCAGCGGATTCTCCGCCTGCGCCCACGCCAGCGCCTCGTCGAGCGAATGCACAACGACGGCACCCTCGGCCGCGTACGCGGCATCCCGCGTGATCACGATATTCGTCCGCCCGGGCAGCGGGCGCTTGGGAAACGACTCATACGTCTTGCGCCCCATCACGAGCGGCTTGCCCATGGTCAGCGCCTTGAAGCGCTTTATGTCATCCGGAATGCGCCACGGAATCGCGCCGCGATCCCCGATCACGCCATTGTCGGCGACCGCCAGGACGAGGACGATGGGCGCGCTCATCCGCCGCCCAGTTTTTTCAGCGCCTCGCCTTCCAGCCGGTAGACCAGCCAGCCGTTATTCGGCCGGGCACCGAGGCCGTCGTAGAAATCGATCGACGGCTTGTTCCAGTCCAGCACCGACCAGTCGACGCAGTTGGCGCCGGCCGCCACCGCCGTCTTCGCCAGATGCGCCAGCAGCGCCTTGCCGTAGCCGCGCCCGCGAAACACCGGCCGCACGAAGAGATCCTCCAGATAGATCGCGCGGCTCGCCGCGAAGCTCGAATATTTCCAGTACCAGCTGGCGACGCCGGCCGGCACCTCGCCATCGAACGCCAGGTCGCAGTTGCACAGCGGCTGCGCGCCGAGATAATCGCGCCGGATCACCTCTAGCGTGATGCGGAAGACGTCGAGCAGCTTCTCGTAATCCGCCAGCTCGCGCAGCAGCGCGAGGACCTGCGCCTCGTCGCCCAGACGCGCCGGACGGATGTGAAAACCGGCCATGGAAAAAGACTCGCCCGTGAAACCCGCCGCAACCTTACGGGCCCGCATGCGATGCGTAAACGTTGCGTTCATCCCCGGTTCAGGATCGCAGCGCGATGGTCGCTCCGCCATCGCAATCCTTTCGAAGGACCGGACATGAAACGAATCTTGCTCGCCTCGGCGGCCCTGCTCGGCCTGTCGCTCGCCACGCCCGCGCTGGCGGCGCATGGCGATCATCACGGCCAGGGCAGCAGCGGCGACAATGCCGCGCCCATCACCCCGCCGTCCGGTGGCGACGGCGGGTCCGGCCACCATGGCGGCGGCTCGAGCGGCGGCGGCTGGTCGGGACATCACGACAATGGTGGCAGTGGTGGCGGCGGTTCGGGCGGCGAGCGCAGCTGGCATCACCATGACAACAATGGCGGTGGCGGCGGCGGCAACAATCCCTTTGCCGGCACGGGCGGCAATGGCGGCGATCACGGCTGGCATCACCATGACAATGGCGGCGGCAGCAACGCCGCCAACCCGTTCGCGGGCACGGGCGGCTCGCATCATCGCGGCGGCGACAACAATGGCGGCGGCAACAATTGGAGCGTCGGCGGCAATCGCGATCATGACGGCTCGCGCTGGAACGGCGGCAATGGCCGCGGCGATCACGGGCGCGGCCGGCATGGCGGCTGGGGCGGATTCAACCGCGCCTTCAACGCGCCGCATCGCTATCATTGGGGCAGCTACCATCGCCCGCATGGCTGGTACTACCAGCGCTGGGAGCTCGGCGCCTTCCTGCCGGGCCTGTTCTGGGACCGGCAATACTGGATCGACGACTACAATGATTTCGATCTCGGCGATCCGCCCGAGGGCACCGTCTGGGTCCGTTACGGCGACGACGCCTTGCTGATCGACGAAGACAGCGGCGAAGTCATCCAGGTCGTGTACGGCATCTTCTACTGATCCGGCCTGTCGTCGATCGCCCTGGCGATCGAGTGGGTCGTCGCGATGGAACTTTACCGTGTGCGGGGGGTTAACTCTTTCTAACGAGGAACCCCGCCATGAAACACACCCTGTTGTCCGCCACGGCGCTGGCGCTGATCCTGAGCGTCCCGGCCTTTGCCGCGCCCCACGACCATGGCGACCAGCACGACCAAGGCACGCCGACGGCGACGCCGGACACGGGCGGTCATGGACACAGCGGCGGCGGGCATCCTGAGCATGGCGCAAGCGGCGGTGGCGGCGCGGGCCGCACCCACCACGACAACGGCGCGGGCGCCGCGGTTCTGGCGGCACCTACCGGCGGAACCCACCATCGCGGCGGCAACGGTAGCGGCGGCGCAACGACCAACAATCCGCTCGCAGGCGGCGGCACGACGGGCGGCACCCATCATCGCGGCCAAAACAACGGCGGCACGAATGGCGGCGCCGCGACCATTCTGGCTCCGGCCGGAGGCGGCGGGCGCGCCGGGACGCATGCCGGCCGCGGCCACAACAGCGCCTTCGACGCATTGCGCCGCGCCTTCAACGCGCCGCGCCACTTCCATCACGGCACCTACCACCGCCCGAGCGGCTGGTACGCGCATCGCTGGAACTACGGCGAATTCCTGCCGGCGCTGTTCTACAGCCGCAGCTACTGGATCAGCGACTACAACGATTTCGATCTCAACGATCCGCCGCCAGGCACCGTCTGGGTGCGCTATGGCGACGATGCCCTGCTGATCGACGAAGACAGCGGCGAAGTCATCCAGGTCGAATACGGGATTTTCTACTGATCTTTTCCTCCTCCGTTGCTGCGGGGGAGGAAAGTCACACCGCGATCTCGGCCTTGATGGTCGGATGCGCCTGGTAGCTCTCCAGCGTGAAGTCCTCGAATCTGAACGCGAAGATGTCCGTCACGTCGGGATTGAGCCGCATGGTCGGCAGCGCATAGGGCTTGCGCGTCAGCTGCTCGCGCGCCTGGTCCAAATGGTTCAGATAAAGATGCGCGTCGCCCAGCGTATGGACGAATTCGCCCGGCTTCAGTCCCGTCACCTGCGCGAACATCATGGTCAGCAGCGCGTAGCTCGCGATGTTGAACGGCACGCCGAGGAAAATATCGGCCGAGCGCTGATAGAGTTGGCACGACAGCTTGCCGTTCGCGACATAGAACTGGAACAGGCAATGGCAGGGCGGCAGCGCCATCTTCGGCACGTCGGCCGGATTCCACGCCGTCACGATCAAGCGCCGCGAATCAGGATCATTCTGAATATCGGATATCGCATTTGCGATCTGGTCGATCGTACCGCCATCCCGAGTTGGCCAAGACCGCCATTGATGGCCATACACAGGCCCTAGTTCTCCGTTCTCGTCAGCCCATTCGTCCCAGATGGTCACGCTGTGTTCTTGCAGAAATCGCACGTTTGTGTCGCCTCTAAGAAACCAGAGCAACTCGTATATTATTGCCTTTGCAAATATCTTTTTCGTAGTAACCAGCGGAAACCCTTCGGATAAATCGAAGCGCATTTGATAGCCAAACATTGACAGCGTGCCCGTTTTCGTGCGGTCGCGCTTCTCGATTCCACGCCGCAAGCTGGTTAGCATAAGTTCGTGATACTGACGCATGGGCAGCCATTCATGATTCCCGCCGGCATTAAACCACCAAGCGGTCAGGAACGGAAAGATAATGCGATCAATAAGTATTTTGAAAAAGGCGCGGAAATCCCTATTTCACAAACACCGGTAGATCCTGAAGGCGTTCACATAAAATGAACGCCGATCGCTCGAAGGTCTTTTCGCGATTCCAGTTAAGGCCGGATGAGGGGCCGGAACTCTATCAGCCGCATAAGTCAATGGTCCTGATTGGTCTGAATGTCTCATACAGGTGGCGTTATCACGATCTCTGTGTGTTTTATCAGGCTATCGCCAGTCGAATTTCAGACGACAAGCGCACCCTCGACACTTTCGTTTCGGAACATAAGGCGCAAGCTCAAGCTGACACTGCTGACGAATGGACTGCAGTGCAGCAGTCTCGTTTGCGCGAGCAAATTTACATTCGAGACATTGAGATTCGAAATATGGAAGCATATGCAGACCAACTCTTCATGGTTGGCCTTTGGGCGCTTGTGGAGCAACAAATAGCGAAAACGCTCGTCGAAGCTGAGCGAGTTCTGCTGCCGGGTAAGGCGTCCACTACCTCACATAGGTGGAACACGTTGTCCAAAAGGTTTGAATCGCTAGGAATTGATTTCACAAAACTCAAGAGTTTCGACGGCACCAACGAAGCTCGTGTTTTGAACAATAAGATCAAGCACTCTGGTCTGGTTGACGTCGAACTGGGTGCATTTGGACGGTTTCAACACTTGGTGGGAACCAACATCGATCAAATCGATCTGGCTCTTCAACACTACGCCGATTGCACGTTTGAGTTCGTTGGGCACCTTCAGGAAACGACCGATGGCATTTTGGCGTAGTTGGAAGTCTCACCAGAGCCCACATTGCAACTTCGATCCACGCCACTCAGCGGTCCGTTGCATCCGATCGTGATCGCGCCGTCAGAGCAACGGCCTTCCTCGTTAATCCGCCGTCAGGAAGATCGTCCGTTCCTGGACACGGCGGTTGTGCAGGCCGTCGACCACCACAGCCTTGCCGTCGACCGTCGCCTTGTCCCACATCAGGAAGGCATCGGCGGCGGCCTGGATGTTGCCGGCGTTGAACTGGCGCAGCACCGTCGAGTTCTTGAAGGCGCTGGTGCCGATATTGTAGGTCAGCGACAGCATCGCCGCCGCCTGGTGCAGGCTCGCCGGCCGCAGCAGCAGCGGCGCGATGGCGGCGCTTTTCAAACTCATCTGATGACTGAGAAAACCCGTCGCCTGATCCTCGGTGACCGTCGGATCGGCCATGGTGACGGCCTTGCCGTCCGGGTACAGGATCGTGCCGTAGCCGATCGTGGGAATGCCGCCCGAATCCTTGTAGGGCGCGGCGCGGAAACCCTCGAACTGCTTGATGATCGGCATGCAAAACGGGAATACAGCGGCGTCGCCGGGCCAATTGGGCATGGATGGATTCCTTTGTGTTATCCCACTCGCGCCTTGCGCAGGGCTTCGTTGATGCGCCCTTGCCAGCCGGCGCCGGTTGCACGAAAGCGTTCCACCACGTCTTTGTCCAGCCGCAACGTAACCTGCCGCTTGGTCGGCGCCTTCTGCGGCCCGCGTTCGCCTTGCTTGCGGTTCAAAATGATCTGGACGAGATCGCGCGGCAAAACTTCGGCCATTGGACGCATGGCCCGAATGTCTTGCGCCGTGAGTTCGCGAACTTCGCCCTCTTCATCCGTCAGCGGCTTTCTCTTCTTCATATCTTCTGACCTCTTTTGGATTGGCCTTCCTGAAACTGATCACCCGAATTCCACCGGCGACTGCCGTGAAGCAGATGAAATGTAGCCGTGCACCAATAAATCCCAGGACCGTGAAGCGGGTTTCGGCATAGGGAAATCGGCTGTCCTCACCGGCTAGCGCCGTCTCCCAAACAAAATGCTCCACCAGTTCGAACGGCAGACCGCGCTCGCGCGCATTCTTCTCGCTCTTTGCCGGATCGAATTCGATCTTCATGTTTAATTGTAGTTACAAATAAATTGATGGTCAAGCGCTTTAAGTCTTAACCCGCAGCGCCTATATATCCCCTGTCGGCGATGGCTTGCCTGACCCGACTATGGCGATAAACGACTGCGTAATAAGCGGCCCGGACCCGGGGGCGGTACCCGGCGCCTCCACCAGAGGGCGGAATACAGAATACAGGTATCGGAATTCTGATCCCCGTATTCTGTATTCCGCCTTCTGGAGGGGGCGAAACAGGATCGACGGACGTGTAAAGGCTGTTCTTTTGCTCGGTATGGTTCCGCCGTTATCGGGCTACTCGTACAGGTGCCAACGATAATGAAATGGCCCTCGCTGCCTAACTACGGTTAGCCAAGCGCGGTTAGGGGGGCACCGGGCAACAGAAGCCCCCCACTATATAACTCGTCATGGCCGGGCAGCGAGCGAAGCGAAGCGCGACCCGGCCACCCAACTTTTTACAAATTCCCCTCTTCATCCTCTCTCGCCGCAAGGCTCGTCGTGCTCGTCTCGCCGCGTGCCGCGGCCTTCTCCGCTTCCAGCTGCAGCCGCTTCTTGCGCGGCTCCTCCACCAGCGTCACCAGCAGCACCAGCGCCACCGCCTCGCACACCACCGCCACCCAGAACACCGCGAAATAGCCGAAGCTCGCCGCGATCACGCCGCCGAGCAGCGGGCCGGCCGCGCTCATGATGCTCTCGGCGGTGTTGGAGAAGGCCAGCCGCATCGCCATGTCGTCGCGGTGGCCGAACTCGAAGACAATGTTCTGCGCGCTCATCTGATAGCCCGAATTGCCCGCGCCGAGCCCGAAGAAGGCGATGAACAGCCATAGCGGCGAACTCACCTGCATCAGCAAAATCGTCGAGGAGATCCAGAACACCAGCGCGATGATGAAATTGGAGCGGAAGCCGAAGCGGTCGGCGAGATAGCCCCAGCCGACGCTCATCACCGTGTCGGCGCCGAGGAAGGCGAGGCTCAGCATGCCCACCGTCTCGCCCGAGAAGCCGATCTTCTTGCCGACATAGATGATGTAGAACGGCTGCGCCACGCGGCTGGCGATCGCGAAGGTGCGCGCGATCATGAAATACATAAAGCCCGGATTGCTCCGCAGCATCGGCACCAGATCGCGCATGCGGTCGCGGATGGAGCTCTTGGCGCGGATCGTGGGCGGCTCCGGCTCGCGCACCAGGAAGCGGAACGCGGTGAGCCCCAGGCTCGTCAATATGAACGCCAGCGTGAAGGTCGTCGAATAGCCGTTGTGGAAGACATTGTGACCGACGAGATAATGCCCGGCGAAATAGCTCAGCGACGCCGCGACGATGCCGCCGGTCAGGTTGCGCCAGCCCTGCAGCTGTCCGCGCCGCTCGATCGGGATCATCTTGGCAAGCAGGAACTGGAACGCGACGCCCTGCGGCCCGGAGAACAATCCCAGCAAAAAGAGAAACAGCAGCACGCTCACCAGCAGCGGCGTGCCGCCGAGGAACCATCCCGCCAGCGCGATGCCCAATATCTGCACCCGCATCATGGTGCCGAGGAACATCGAGACCGGCATGATCTTCTTGCGGTGCTCGATCTGCGCCGCGCCGGCGATCGGCGAGATCACGCCGCCCAATTGCTGCAGGCTGGCGCCCAGGCTGACGAAGAAATCCGAGCCCGAGATCAGGTGCAGATAGGCCGGAATGAAGGTCGGCGCATTGACCAGCCGGAAGCCCGTCATGCCCAGCATGCCGTGCACGAAATGGCCGGCATAGTTGCGGCGCAGATTCTTCCACACGAAGCCTTCATAGGCGGCTTCGCGTTCGTGTTCGTCCTCGATGCCGGCGTAGATGTCGCTCATTCGGCCGGCGCGTGCGCAAGCGTGAAGCCGGTGGCGCGGCGGTAGTAGAAGGCGAACAGCGCCGAGGCGACGACCACGGCGCCGCCGATGCTGATCGCATTGGTGACGCCTATCCTGGCCGCCAGCGTGCCCAGCAGCAGCGCCCCCCACGGCATCATGCCCATGAAGCTCTGGGTGTAATGCGAGATGACGCGGCCGCGGAAATTCTCGTTCGCCACCATCTGGATGATGGTGTTGGTGGTGCCGCCCAGCAGCATCAGGCTGGCCGAGGTCGGCAACAACAGGGCGACGCTCAGCCACAGCCAATGCGAACGCGAAAACGCGATCAATCCCGCGCCGAAGACGAAGCCCGCCAGCACCGGCGCGTAGACCAGCTGCTTCTCGGTGATGCGCGACAGGAAATAGGCGCCGATCAGCGCGCCGGCGCCCGCCGCCGACATCAGCGTGCCCTGCGCCGTCGAATTGCCGTGCAGCAGGTCGCGCGTCACCGCCGGCATCATCGTCACATAGGCGGCGCCGAACATCGACGACACCGCCACCAGGATCAGCGACAGCCTTATCTGCAGGCTCTTGAAGCTGTAGCGGTAGCCCTCGAAAATCTCGTGCAGCGCGTTCTGGTTGATGCGCGGCGGCCGCGCCGCCAGCCGCATCAGCAGCAGGCTCACCAGCACCGCGCCGAACGACACCGCGTTGAGCGCGAAGCAGATCCCTTCGCCCACCGCGAAGATCAGCAGTCCCGCCAGCGTCGGCCCCACGATCCGCGCGCCGTTGAACATCATCGAGTTGAGCGAGATGGCGTGGCGCAGATCCTCGCGCCCGACCATGTCCAGCGTCATCGACTGCCGCGTCGGGATGTCGAAGGAATTGATCAGCCCCATGGTCAGCGCCAGGCAGATCAGCTGCCACACCTGGATCATGTGGCTGAGCGTCAGCACCGCCAGCGTCGCCGCCTGCAGCATGGCGGCCGACTGCGTCAGCAGCAGGAACTTCCGCCGGTCGACGCGGTCGGCGATCATGCCGCCGAACGGGGTGAGGAAGAACACCGGCACGGTCGAGCAGAACGACGTCACGCCGAGCAGGAACTTGTCATGCGTCAGATCGTAGACCAGCCACGGCATGGCCGTGTTCTGCATCCACGAACCCATCAGCGAGATCAGCTGGCCGGTGAAGAACAGCCGATAATTGCGATGGCGGAAGACACCGAGCAGGCTCGACGGCCGCGCGATATCGGCGATTTCGCTTTCCGAAGGCGGCTCCTCCGGCGGCGTGCCCAGAATGTTTTCCGGCGCGCCTGTCGGCACGCCGGCCAAGTCTTCAGCTACGATTACGCTGCCGTCCCCGCTGCCGCCGCTGTCCTGATCGGAACCGTTCATGTCCGTTACGGGGTACTCCCCCGCCCGGCCCCGCTCAAGGATTTATTCGCCCACGCGGCACAATGGCGTTAGGGCATTTTCACCTTTCCGTCACACGCCCGTCTCGCCGTACACCGCGGCCTGCGGCGCGCCCACGAGGTAGCTGCCCAGCAGGTCCATGTCGCCATTGCCGCGCCGCCATGCGCCGTAACGGTCGGCATGCGCCTGCGATTCCCAATGCTCGACGAACAGCACCGCGCCGTCGGCGTCGGCGAAAACCTCGAAACGCAGGCAGCCGTCGAACGCGCGGGTGCGCGGCACCTCGCGGCGTATCAGCTCCAGGAATTCATCCAGCCGCGCCGGGTCCACCGCCAACCGCCAGGTCGAGACAATCCGGCTCATGCTTCATCCCTCGCAGGTCCACCCCGCCAATCTAGGCCGATCTCATGCCGGAACCTGTCAGCAGCCTTGTCAGACAACTGCCGGACGTGCTGATTTGCGCCAACCGCTATTGCTCAAAGGACGTCGATGACCAGCCCAGGCATTTTGTTCAAGCCGTTCAAGCTCAAGTCGCTGAACCTGCCTAACCGCATCGTCATGGCGCCGATGACGCGCTCCAAGTCGCCGGAGCAGATTCCGAACGACGCGGTTGCCGCCTATTATCGCGCCCGCGCAGAGGGCGGCACCGGCCTGATCCTGACCGAAGGCACCGCGCCCGAGCACAAATCGGCCACCAACGACGTCAACGTGCCCCATTTCCACGGCACGGAGTCGCTGGCCGGCTGGGGCAAGGTCGTCAAGGAAGTGAAAGCCGTGGGCGGCCATATCATGCCGCAACTCTGGCACCAGGGCGTGGTGCGCCATCCCGGCACCGGCCCCTATCCCGAGCAGCCCAGCATGAGTCCCTCCGGCCTCGCCAAGAAGGACAAGAAGGTCGCCGAGCCGATGAGCAACGCCGACGTCGCCGATGTCATCGCCGGCTTCGCAAACAGCGCGCACTATGCCCAAGAGCTCGGCTTCGACGGCGTCGAGCTGCACGGCGCGCACGGCTATCTCATCGACCAGTTCTTCTGGGACGGTACCAACGAACGCGCCGACCGCTATGGCGGGAGCCTCGCCGACCGCGCCAACTTCGCCGCCGACATTACCCGCGCCGTGCGCAAGGCGGTCGGCCCCGACTTCCCCATCCTGCTGCGCTTCTCGCAATGGAAGCAGCAGGACTTCGGCGCTCGCCTGGCGCACACGCCGGATGAACTCGAGAGCTTCCTGCGGCCGCTGGTCGATGCCGGCGTCGACATCCTGCACTGCTCGACGCGCCGCTTCTGGGAACCGGAATTTCCCGAGCTGGGCTCCGATATGAATCTCGCCGGCTGGACCAGGAAGCTCAGCGGCCTGCCGACGATCAGCGTCGGTTCGGTCAGCCTCAACATGGATTTCATCACCGCCTTCCGCCAGGCCGGCGCGGAAATCTCCAGCATCGACAAGCTGATCGAGATGATGGAGCGCGGCGATTTCGACCTCATCGCCGTCGGCCGCGCCCTGATCGTCAATCCCGACTGGGCGAACAAGGTGAAAGCCGGCAAGCTGAGCGAACTGACGCCCTACAGCCCGGAGGCGCTGGCGACGCTGGTGTAGGTGTCCTCTCCCGCGAGCGGGAGAGGAAGCAAAAGCTTGCACTTAGCGGTCCGTAGCGACAGCGTGCGGACCAGCGTAGCTAAGTGCCTAGCTTTTGCTCGGTGAGGGGTACCGTCTCGCGACACCCCCTCACCCGGAAATGCTTCGCATTTCCGACCTCTCCCGCGAAGTGCAGGAGAGGTTAAGTCCTCTTCGTCACCGTCATCTTCAATCCAAACTCCGGCCGCAGCGTCAGCCGCGCCAGCGGCACGACGGGATGTCCCGGCACCAGCGACAGCCGGTATCGCGACACGATCGCGCTCAGGCAGATCAGCGCCTCCTGCATCGCGAAGCCCATGCCGATGCAGATGCGCGGGCCCGCGCCGAACGGGATATAGGCGAAGCGGTGGATCGTCTCGCGCCGGCCAGGTGCGAAGCGTTCGGGATCGAAATATTCCGGCGCCTCCCACAATTGCCGGTGCCGGTGCAGGATCCAGGGCGAGACCAGGACCGCGGTGCCGCCGCGGATCTCGACGCCCGCGATCGTGTCGGGCGCGACCGAATCGCGGCTGACGAACGGCGCCGGCGGATAGAGCCGCATCGCCTCCTCCAGCACCATGCGCGTATAGCTCAGCCTGGCGATGTCGCCGTTCGCGGCCCGCACCTCTTCGGCCACGCGTGCATCGGCGTCGGGAAACTGCGACAGCAGGTACAACGTCCAGGCCAGCGCATTGGCCGTCGTCTCGTGGCCGGCAAAGATGAAGGTCATGACGTTGTCATAGACCTCGTCCATCCCGAACAGCGCGCCGCCTTCCGGATCGCGCGCCGTCAGCAGCAGCGTCAGCAGGTCCTGCGGCACCGATGCTGGATCCCCGGCGATTTCGGCCGCGCGCCGGGCGATCAGCGCGCCCAGTTCCCGGCGGAAGAACCGCAGCGAAGCCTGCGCCTTCAGCCGCTTGGGCGTCGGCGCCCAATAGGGCAGGCCCAGCGTCGTCAAAAGGTCGACGCGGCCCATCGTGTCCAGATAGGTGACGAAGGCGTCCGACATCGCGGCATAATCGATTCTCACATCGCCGGAAAACATCGTCTGCGTGATGATGGCGTAGGTCAGGCGCATCATCTCGTCCGCCGCGTCGATCGCAGCCCCGCCCGCCAGAGCGTGCCAGCGCCCCAGCGCCCGCTCCGCCACCGCCGCCATTGGGGCGGCGAAGTCCGCGACGTGGCGAGGCGAGAACATCGGCGCGGTGGTGCGCCGCTGGAACTTCCAGCTCTCGCCATTGGCGTTGAACATGCCGTTGCCGAGCGCTGGCCCCGTCGTGCGCTGCACCTGGCGGCCTTTCACGTAATTCGCCGCATTGTCGAGCAGGACCCGCTTGACCCCTTCCGGATCGCTCATCAGCAGGAAATCCTGCATCCAGTTGCGGTCGTAGATGACGCGTTCGCGATAGGCGCGCGCGCCGAAGGCGGCCACCGCGTTGCGGCCGATCGCGCGCACGACCTGGACACGGTTAAGGTTGCGATTGTGCGGCACGGGCGCGGCCGGCCGCAGCCGGGCGTGCGATTCGGGCATCACGCTGTCGCTCATGGCGCCACGATAGCATTGGTGGACAAGGCTTTCATACCGCGCGCATTGACTTGCCATGGCGGGCGCTTAGTCTCGCAGGCCTCATCACGGACCTGAGCATGGCAAGGGATTTTATCGGCTATCAGGCATTGCAGGACGCGGCGCTGCGCGGCGTCGTGCGCGACGCGCTGCGCCGGATCGAGAAGCAGGGCCTGATCGGCTCGCACCATTTCTATCTGACCTTCCGCACGAAATTCGCCGGCGTCGACATCCCCGATTTCCTGCGCGAGCAATATCCCGAAGAGATGACCATCATCCTGCAGCACCAGTTCTGGGGCTTGAAGATCGGCGAGGAGCGTTTCGAGGTCACGCTCACCTTCAAGAAGCTGCCGGCGACGCTCGTCATCCCCTTCGCGGCGCTGACCGCCTTCTTCGATCCCGGCGTGAATTTCGGTCTGCAGTTCCGCGGCCCCGAAGGCGAGGTCAAATCCGCGCCGCCGACTCTGCTGCCGCAGCCCGCCGCCGAACAGAACCGCGAGAAAACCGCCGACGCGCCCAAGCAAGGCGAGCCGCCGGCCGAAAAGCCCCCCGCCGCGCCCGGCGAAGTGGTGAGCCTGGATTCGTTCCGGAAGAAGTAAGCTCCTCAACTTCAGATTGAAACTGTCCGTTACGACTGGTTGTCATCATTGCAATCAATGATTACAATTGCGCCATGGCCAGCATCACGATCCGCAATTTGAAAGACGACACCAAGAAGCGCCTTCGCCTCCGCGCCGCTGAGCACGGCCGCTCGTTGGAAGCTGAGGTGCGCGACATTCTCGACCGCAGTGCAGCCACGCCGAAATCCGCGACGCCAATGAACGGCCTCGATATCTTCAAGCCTATTCGAGACGTGGTCGAAAAATATGGCGGCTTCGAACTCGAACTTCCGCCGCGCACGCCAGTGCGTGATCCGCAACTGGGAAGTAGAGGCAGCTTGCGCGAGGACGCACCGCCCTTTCGCATGCCTGAAAAGCCGCGCCGCAAGCGGAAATGATCATCCTCGACACCAACGTCATCTCCGAATTTACCAGGCCGCAGCCTTCGGAACGCGTCCGGGCTTGGTTTCGGCGTCAGAACATCGATGATTTGGTGACCACTGCCGTCACCGAAGGCGAATTGTACTCCGGCGTCATGTCCCTGCCGGATGGCAGGCGCAAGCTCGCTACCGGGCAGGCTTACGACACGATATTGGAAAATCTCGGCGCCCGTATCCATTCCTTCGACCGCGCTGCTGCGCGGGAGTTTGCGTCCATCACCGCGCAACGCCAACGCGCCGGGCTGTTGGCGGACACGGCCGATTGCCAGATCGCCGCCATCGCCCGCATCCTGGGAGCATCTATCGCCACGCGGAACATCGACGACTTCATCCATACCGGCGTGAAAATCATCAACCCGTGGACGGCGTGAGATAAACCGCCTAGAAGCGGTCAAAACGCGCAGAGACCGCCATGGCCAAGACTACCCGCACCGAAACCGACTCCTTCGGCCCCATCGAGGTCGATGCCGCGAAATACTGGGGCGCGCAGGCCGAGCGCAGCTTGCACAATTTCAAGATCGGCTGGGAGAAGCAGCCGGCTTCGATCGTCCGCGCGCTGGGCATCGTCAAGCGCGCCGCCGCCGAAACCAACATGGCGCTCGGTCTGCTCGACGGCAATTTCGGACCCGCCATCGTCAAGGCGGCGCAGGAGGTGATCGAGGGCAAGCTCGACGCCCATTTCCCGCTGTCCGTCTGGCAGACCGGCTCGGGCACGCAATCCAACATGAACGCCAACGAGGTGATCTCCAACCGCGCCATCGAAATGCTGGGCGGCGTCATGGGCTCCAAGACGCCGGTCCATCCCAACGACCACGTCAATATGAGCCAGTCGTCGAACGACACCTATCCGACCGCGATGCACATCGCCTGCGCCGAAGAGATCGTCCACGCCCTGATCCCGGCCTTGCAGTTGCTGCGCAACGCGCTGAACGACAAGGCGCAGGCCTGGAAGGACATCATCAAGATCGGCCGCACCCACACCCAGGACGCGACGCCGCTCACGCTTGGCCAGGAATTTTCCGGCTACACCCAGCAGGTCCAGAACGGCATCGAACGCATCCAGCAGACGCTGCCCAAATTGATGGAGTTGGCGCAGGGCGGCACCGCCGTCGGCACCGGCCTCAATGCGCCCAAGGGCTTCGATGTCATGGTCGCCGAGCGCATCGCGGCGATCACAAAGCTCCCCTTCACACCCGCGCCCAACAAATTCGAGGCGCTGGCGGCGCATGACGCGATGATCTTCAGCCACGGCGCCATCAACACCGTCGCCGCCGCCCTCTTCAAGATCGCCAACGACATCCGCTTCCTGGGCTCGGGCCCGCGCTCGGGCCTGGGCGAACTCTCGCTGCCGGAGAACGAGCCGGGCTCGTCGATCATGCCGGGCAAGGTCAATCCCACCCAATGCGAGGCGGTGACGCAGGTCTGCACCCGCATCTTCGGCAACCACGCCACGATCACCTTCGCCGGCTCCCAGGGCCAGTTCGAGCTCAACGTCTACAATCCGGTGATGGCCTACAGCTTCCTGCAGAGCGTACGCCTGATGGCCGACGCGGCGGTGAGCTTCACCGAGCATTGCGTCATCGGCATCGAGCCGCGCCGCGACAACATCCAGGCGGGCCTCGAGCGCTCGCTGATGCTGGTCACCGCGCTGACGCCCAAGATCGGCTACGACGCCGCCGGCAAGATCGCCAAGGCCGCCCACAAGAACGGCACCACGCTGCGCGAAGAAGCCCTCAAGACCGGTCTTGTGACGGCGGAAGAATTCGACGCCATCGTACGGCCGGAAGACATGATTGGGCCGAAGTAAAATGAAAAACCCTCTCCCCCTTTTTGGGGGAGAGGGCAGGGTGAGGGGGCCTCTCCACCGCATAAGCGTTCAACGCCGTAGGCGCGTCACCACCCCCTCACCCTGCCCTCTCTCCCTTTTCGGGGGCGAGGGAGCAAAGTTGAACGATGCCCCGTATCCCCGCCATCGAGCAGAACAACGCCACCGGCGGCATCTCCTATTGGCAGGACAACGCCAACCAGAGCGAAGCCGACGCGGACGGCGTCAGCCTCGCCGACTACATCCATGCGATGTACTTCTTTTTACGACAGGCCAAGGCCAAGGACGTGCTGATGATCGGCTGCGGCGGCGGCACGCTGGCGACCATGCTGCGCCGCGCCGGCGTCAAGGTTACGATCGTCGACATCGACGCCGCGTCGTTCGACATCGCGCGGCGCTATTTCCACATGCCTGCCGACGTCGAAGCCCATGTCGCCGACGGCAAGGCGTTCCTGCGCCGCACGTCCAGGCGCTTCGACGCCATCGTGCTGGACGCCTATGACGGCGGGGCGATCCCCAGGCAGTTTCTCAAACCCGCCTTCTTCGCCCTGGCGAAATCGCGGCTCAGGCCGCGCGGCAGCCTCTTCCTCGTCAACATCATCGTCGCCGACGACGATGATCCGACACCAGACCGCATCGCGCGCCTGATGAAAAAGACCTGGGCACGCGTCCGCCTGCTCGATTCCGACGGCTGGCTCGACCGCAACGCCGTCGCCGCCGCCGGCGCGGTCGGCAGGCTCACGCGTCCCAAGCTCCTGATGCCGCCCAGGCGCGGCGCCAGGAAATTCGCCAGAGACCTCAGGACATTGAAATTCCGCAAGCTGCGGGCCTAGATCGGCGACGATGCTCAAGAAACGCTCCTTCTCCCTCTCCGGCCACCGCACCTCCGTCGCGCTGGAGCAGGAGTTCTGGGCCGTGCTGGAAGCCGAAGCCGCCAGGGCTGGGACAAGCTTCGCCGCCTTCATCGCCCGCATCGACCGCGCCCGCGGCGGCCGCCCACTGGCCAGCGCCCTGCGCCTCCACGCGCTTGCGGCGGCGAAAGCGCAAAGCTGACAGCTTCAAGTACCCCACTGTCATGGCCTGCGAAGCAGCGTAGGGGGATCGCGGGTCATGACAACCGAGATATAAATCGCGCCAGCGCCGCTCCTGACACGCCCTTGCCGGCAGATGCGCCAAAAAGCCCTGTCATGCGCTTGTCGCAAAACTGCAATCATCCTAGCCTCCGCATCCGAAGGGTCACACCATGATCACGCTCTATCACGCGCCGCGTTCGCGCTCCTCGCGCATCATCTGGCTGTTGGAGGAACTCGGCTGCGACTACAGGATCGAACTCGTGCCGATCGTGCGCGGCGACGGCACCGGCGCGCCGGCGCCTGATTCCTATCTCGCCATCAATCCCTTGCGCAAAGTGCCGGCGGTCAGGATTTTCGACGAGATCGTCACCGAATCCGGCGCCATCTGCCTCTACCTCACCGACTCCCATCCGAAGAAAGACATCGGTCCGCTGCCCGGCCACAACAATCGCGCCGAATATGTCCGCTGGCTGTTCTTCTATGCCGGCGCGCTGGAGCCGGCGGCGACCGCCCGTTTCCAGGGCTGGGACAAGGACAAATCGACCGGCTTCGGCAAGTTCGAGGACATGGAGGGCGCGATCTCCCGGCAGCTCGAAGCCACGCCCTATATCTGCGGCGATGCCTTCACCGCCGCCGATATCCTGATCGGCTCCGGCGTGCAGTTCTTCAAGGGCACGCTGTTCCCGGCGCGCAAGCACTACGACGACTATCTCGCGCGCCTGACGAGCCGCCCCGCCTACATCCGCGCCCAGGCGAAAGACAATGGTTGACGAAGATGGCGGCTGAGATCGTCAACCTGCGCCGGCTGCGCAAGGCCAAGGCCCGCGACGCCAAAGCCGCCGAGGCCGACGCCAACCGCACGAAGCACGGCGTGGCGAAACCGGTGCGGAAGCTGGCGAAAGCGCGGAAGGAGAAAGACGAACAGACCGTCGACGCGCACAAACTCGACAGCGGAAAATAAAAACAACACTGTCATCCCCGGCGAGCGTAGCGAAGCGGAGCGAGGGAAGGGGACCCAGGCTTGCAAGCGCCTGAGGCGCTGCTAATCCTGGGTCCCCTTCCCTCGCCGCGCGAAGTGCGCGGCTCGCCGGGGATGACAGCGGAGTTTGATTTTGGCTAGCGAACCCACCGGCCCCCTCCGCGGCATCCTCGTCGTCGACCTCACCCGCGTGCTCGCCGGGCCTTATGCCGCGCTGATGCTGAACGAGCTCGGCGCCCGCATCATAAAGGTCGAGCCGCCGCGCACCGGCGACGACAGCCGCCATGTCGGACCCTTCGTCAAGACGCCGTCCGGCAAGGTCAAGTCCGGCTATTTCATGAGCGTCAACCGGGCCAAGGAATCCATCGCCCTCGATCTCAAATCGACAAGCGACCGCAAGATCTTCGAGGCCCTGCTGGCCCGCGCCGACGTGCTGATCGAGAACTATCGCGGCGGCACGATGGAAAAACTCGGCTACGGCTACGAGCAGCTGAAAGACAAATACCCCAGGCTGATCTATTGCGGCGTCTCCGGCTTCGGCCACACCGGGCCGTATGCGAAACGCCCCGCCTACGACATGGTCGTCCAGGCGATGGGCGGCGTGATGAGCCTGACCGGCCATCCGGATTCGCCGCCGACCCGCGTCGGCACCTCGACCGGCGATCTTTCCGCCGGCCTCTTCGCCACCATCGGCATGCTCGCCGCGCTCTACGACCGCAAGACCACCGGCAAGGGCCAGAAGGTCGACATCTCGATGCTCGATTCCCAGGTCGCGCTGCTGGAGAACGCGATCTCGCGCTATGTCGCGACCGGCGAGGTGCCTGGGCGGCTCGGCAGCCGCCATCCCTCCATCGCGCCCTTCGCCGCCTTCGCGACCAAGGACGGCCACATCGCCATCGCGGCCGGCAATGACGATCTCTTCGCCCGTGTCGCGCGCGTGCTCGGCCGCGACGACCTCATCGCCGATGAGCGGTTCACCTCCAATCCCAAACGCGTTGTCAACGTCGACGACCTCGCCGCCGAGATGGAACTCGCGCTTTCCGCCAAGACCTCGCAGGAATGGCTGGCGGCGCTGGAGGCGGCTGCCATCCCCAGCGGCCCGCTCAACAATGTCGCGCAGGTGATGGCCGATCCACAGGTGCTTTTTCGAAACATGATCGTCGAGACGCTGGACCCCGACCTCGGCCCCATCCGCATGCAGGGCAACCCGGTGAAACTCTCGGCGCACGAGGATCCCAGGACCCGCGAACACGCGCCGGAACTCGACGAACACAGAGCGGCGATCTTAAGAGAACTGGGGCTGGATTGAATGACCCGCACCATCGCGCTCATCGCCTTTGTCGCGGCCATGGCCGCACCGGCCGCTCTCGCTTCGAACGCCGCAAGGGCTGAAACGCAAGGCGCCCCTGCCGCAAGCGTCGCGCCGAGCCGGGCGGTCGGCCGCACGCACAATTGCGATGGTTTCTATCCCGACCTCGCGCGGCGGCGCAACGAAACCGGCGACGTCATGGTCAGCTACGACGTGATGGCCGACGGCACCGTCGCCAACGTCAAGCTGCTCAAGTCGAGCGGTTACGACGATCTTGATATCGCCGCGCTCGATTGCGTGTCGACGCAATGGCGCAACACGCCGGCCACGCTCGGCACAGTTCCGGTCGCCTCGCCCGGACACCGGGCCATCATCCGATTTTCGCTGCACGGCAGCCCTGGTGAGTCGGGCTGGCAAGCGCTGAATCCGCTGGGTATCGCGAACCTGCTGTTTTGGTTTCTGGGCCTCCTGACCGCGATCGCCCTGGCCGCGCTTGCGTTCCGGCGCTGGTTTTTCGGCACGCGGACTTGCCCCAATTGCGGAACCTTCAACCGCAGCGTGGTGCCGTTCACGGCGCCGACCTATTGCAGCCGCTGCGGCACGAAATTCGCGCCGCCCTCCTGACGCTAGGCGGGCAGGCAGCCTTTGACCGCGGCGTCGATGCTGTCGTTGATCTGCGTACAGCCGATCAGGAAGATATGGGCCGTGCACTGGATCGACAATGTCTTGGCCGCCGGAACGTAGGTCCAGCGCACCGTCAGGCCGTGCGACGATGCCTCGCCGCTGTCCTGGCCGATGACGACATAAGCCGACACCGCATTCTTGCAGCATTGCCAAGCACTCGCCGAGACGTTGGTATAATTCAATTCGGGACAAGCGGACATCTGGATTACCTCAGGACTGTGGACCGAAGTAACCGGCAGCCGCTTTGGAAAGTCAAGTGACCGGCGGCAATTGCGCGGCGACCGTCCTTCGGCGCCGATTGTGCCGGAATTCGACGGACGTCAGGCGGCAATTCTCAAGGAACTAGGTTTCTAGTGTGGCCTTCAAATTTGAATGAATACTAGAGTTCGAAACTTGGCTATCTCACCATCGCCTCCTAATCAATTGATATTCTTGTGCTTTTTTTGAAGGCATCACGCTCTTCGTTTTCCGATGCTCGCATCACATCCTCCCTGTGAGATTGATGCAGGAGATTCGAATGCCCGGCCAAAGAAAGTTTTTCGACATTCAGCGCTCCGCCAGAGATTGGAAGGAAGCGTTAGAAGCAATTGAGAACGCAGCCTCTGCGAAAATTAAGATGCTGCTTCCTGCCCTAATCGTTGGCGAATTAGTGCGCACCGCGCGAGTTCGACGTAATTTGAAGCAAAGCGCCCTTTCCTCGCTCACTGGCGTTTCGCTATCGACAATTCAGCGCATTGAAAGGGGACAAGGTATCGGCAGCCCTTCCCTGCAACGAGTCGAATTAGCGCTTGAATTGCAACCGGGTCATTTTACTGATCCTCAAGTGCCGCCCTCGTTCGTGGCTATGAAAAGAGAACTAGATAGTCGCGCCACCGACATGACCGACGTTCATTTCAAACGTATAGAAAAACAGACGCAAGTTGCGACGTTGCTGGATTGCGACATGCAATTTGTATGGCGTGAGAAGCTCGATGCGGAGTCAGAGAGCGATCTGGAGCGTCTCAAGCGCTGGTTAGAAATGGCTACACAAATCATTTCGACAGAGCGGAGCAATCGGCAGTCATTTCTTTCCAAGGTACTCTTGAAGAAACGCAGGTTTTATTCTTTTTTCCTGGATGAAGTGCGCAAGGTTGAGCGCAGTCGTAAAATTACTGTGCTGGCTGGAATATATGAACCGAAAATAGCTGGAGCGCCGAAGCTGACCACCAGTGCCGGCATAATTTTAGCTCGGAGGAAGTGGCCAAATCTTTCTGGCGCGCCTGTAAAATTGCCGTTTCCTCGCTCGCTTCGCAAAGATACGCCCCCTCAGGCCCACTCGAGTGTTCCGCAGAGATAAAATCACACGCGCTGGCGGAGAAAGTTGTCTCAAAGTCCTTCGCGCCTATGGTGTTCCCGCATATCCTTAGTTTGGCCAGGGGAATGAGGACACCGCCATGCTCGAACTGCGTCCCAATTGCGAATGCTGCGACAAGGACCTAGCCCCCGACTCGCAAGACGCGCGCATCTGCACTTACGAATGCACCTTCTGCGCCGTGTGCGCCGACATCACGCTGAAGGGCGTCTGCCCGAACTGCGGCGGCAATCTCGTGCACCGCCCGATCCGCCCGCCGGCGATGCTGGCCAAGCACCCGGCTTCCACCAAGCGCGTCGTCAAGGCACAAGGCTGCGTCAAGGCGGCTTAGGCGTCCAAGGAGTCAGGCGCGGCAGCCAGCGCGGCACATGCGCACGATAAGTCTGGTATTGCGCACCGAACAGGTGGCCCAGCACCGGCTCCTCATACGCCAGCACGAACATGTGAAAGCCTAGCGCCAGCGCGGCTGCTTCCCAGAGTAACGCGCGCGATCCGAACAGCAGCGCCTCGCCGAACACAACCGCGATGAGGCCGACATACATCGGATTGCGCGTGTGGCGATAAAAACCGGTCACTACCAGCCTGCTCGGCGGCGCGATCGGCGCCGGCGTCCCCAGTCCTTTCAGCGCGAAGCGCAGGAACGACTCCACCAGCGGCACCAATCCAACCAGTGCCAGGCCGGTACCGGCGAAGCGCAGCGCCTCCAATCCGAAGAATGGTGAGCCGGGCACAAAACCTGTGTACAGCCAAGGCAGCAGAACGATGAATGTGCCTGGCGCAACGACGAAAAAAATCGCCGAACCGATGAGAGCCCAGACCTTGCGCATTTGCAGCCTCCGGCAACAAACGACGCGCACGATGTGCCATCCCGAGGGGCGCCGTGCCAAGCAGAATCTCTGAACGGCGGCCGACATAAGCCAGCGCCTCGACGGCGACGCCGCGATCTGCTAGACATCCGTCATGTGCCAGATGCACCACACGATGCTTATCGTAACCGCCCGGTTCGGGATGGTGAGAGAGGTCGTGCGCTAAAGCCTTACGCAAACCATCTTTTCCCAGCCCCGCCGGATCCGGACGGGGCTTTTTTGTTGGCCTCTCCGCACCGGCATCAGGAGAACGCCATGACCGACGACATACAGATACGCGCCGTGGAGCCGGAGGACCTGCCGGCCCTGACCGAGGTCTACAGCCAGCCGCGCTTCATCTGGGGCACGCTGCAATTGCCGCACACCAGCCTTGACGAGCGCCGCAGGCGCTTTTCGACCCGGCCGGCGGGCGTGCTGCAACTCGTGGCGCTGATCGACGGCAAGCCGATCGGCTCGGCCGGTTTGCACCCGGTCGAGAATCGCCGCCGCGCCCACGCCGCCACCGTCGGCATGGGCGTGCACGACGCCTATGCCGGACGCGGCGCCGGCCGCGCGCTGCTCGCCGCCCTGCTCGAACAGGCCGACCGCTGGCTCAATCTCACCCGGATCGAACTCACCGTCTGGGCCGACAACGCCCGCGCCATCGCGCTCTACGAGCACGCCGGCTTCGCGCGCGAGGGCCTGCACAAGGCCTATGCCTACCGCGACGGCGCCTATGTCGATGCGCTGGCGATGGCGCGGCTGAGGCCGGGGTGAGAGCCTGTCTGGAGTGACCTAGTTCGGACAGAACCAATCTAATTTCCGTCATTGCCCGGCTTGTCCGGGCAACCCATTTTCCTTTTCGGCGGCCAACAAAATGGGTCGCCCGCATGAAGCGGGCGATGACGGTCCCTTGGTGATTTCACTCAATCTCGGTCGACTCTATGAACAACAAACTTATTCTGGCAGCGTGGGCGCATGTCCACCGCGCTGAACATCGCCATGCTGCTCGTCATCGCCTCCGCGGTGATGGGCGGCACCGCGCTGTTCTGGATCGCCCGCCAGGACGACAGCCGCGCCGGCCGCCTGCTGGGTCTGCTCATCGTCGCGCTAGGCGCGGCGGCGGTGCTCTGGCTCGGCGCCGGTGGCCACTGGTTTTGATCCCATCTTCTATTGTCATGGCCCGCGACTGCGGGCCACCCAGGTGACGTCTTCTCCGCAACGTGCAGGTTCGCGACGCTCAAATTGAGAGTTTCTGCCGTTTTCAACTGGATCGCCCGCAGTCGCGGGCGATGACATTTGAGGGGGCAAGTTCTACATTGGTTCCATGCCCCGTGAATCGCGTATTTGCATATGAGCGGCCGCTACTCGGACCCTCTGGATGATGCGTTTGGCGATGAGCCCACGCCGCGCGCGGACGTGCCGTCCGCTCCCCGCGATCCGCCCTATCTCGCCGGGCTGAACGCCGAGCAGCGCGAGGCGGTGCTCGCGACCGACGGTCCCGTCCTCGTCCTCGCCGGCGCGGGCACCGGCAAGACGCGCGTGCTGACCACCCGCCTCGCCCACATCCTGCACAGCCGCAAGGCCTGGCCGGGCCAGATCCTCTCCGTCACCTTCACCAACAAGGCGGCGCGCGAGATGAAGGAGCGCATCGGCGCCCTGATCGGCGGCGTGGTCGAGGGCATGCAGTGGCTCGGCACCTTCCATTCCATCGGCGCCCGGATGCTGCGCCGCCACGCCGAGCTCGTCGGCCTGAAATCCAACTTCACCATTCTCGACACCGACGACCAGCTGCGCCTAATGAAGCAGCTGATCGAGGCCGCCAATATCGACGAGAAGCGCTGGCCGGCGCGGACTCTCGCCTCCGCCATCGACGGTTGGAAAAATCGCGGCCTCTCTCCGCAAGACGTGCCGAGCGGCGAAGGCCATGGCTACGCGTTCGGCAAGGGCGTCGAGCTCTACGCCGCCTATCAGCAGCGCCTGAAGGATCTCAACGCCGCCGATTTCGGCGACCTCCTGCTCCACGTCCTCAACATCCTGAAAGCCCATCCCGACATCCTCGCCGACTACCGCGAGCGCTTCCGCTACATGCTGGTCGACGAATACCAGGACACCAATGTCGTCCAGTATCTCTGGCTGAAACTGCTCGCGACGTCGTCGGGAAACGTCTGCGTCGTCGGCGACGACGACCAGTCGATCTATGGCTGGCGCGGCGCCGAAGTCGAAAACATCCTGCGCTTCGAGCGCGACTTCCCCGGCGCCAAGGTCATCCGCCTCGAACGGAACTACCGCTCCACCCCCGCCATTCTCGGCGCCGCCTCCGGCCTGATCAACGCCAACAAAGGGCGCCTGGGCAAGACGCTGTGGACCGAAGGCGATCCGGGCGAGAAGATCAAGGTCCAGGGCGTCTGGGACGCCGAGGAAGAAGCCCGCAACATCGCCTCCGACGCCGAAGACCTGCACCGCCGCGAGCAGCCCTTCAGCCAGATGGCCATTCTCGTGCGCGCCTCGTTCCAGATGCGCGAATTCGAAGACCGCTTCATCGCGCTCGGCCTGCCCTATCGCGTCATCGGCGGCCCGCGCTTCTACGAGCGCGCCGAAGTGCGCGACGCCATGGCCTATCTGCGCCTGATCGCGCAAGGCGACGACGACCTCGCCTTCGAGCGCATCGTCAACAAGCCCAAGCGCGGCATCGGTGATGCCTCCGTGCAATCGCTGCACCAATTCGCCCGCGCCCGGCAGATCCCGCTGCTCAGCGCCGCGCGCGAGATCGCGCAAACCGACGAGCTGCCGCCCAAGGCGCGCAAGGCCCTGAGCGAACTCGCGGCGAACTTCGCGCGCTGGACGCAAACCGCGCAGGTTATTCCGCATACGGAGCTTGCCGAGATGGTGCTGGACGAGAGCGGCTACACCGACATGCTCAAGGCCGACAAATCGGCCGAGGCGCCGGGCCGGCTGGAGAACCTCAAGGAATTCGTCCGCTCGATGGAGACATTCGAATCCCTCGCCGCCTTCCTCGAACACGTCTCCCTGGTGATGGAGATCGCGCAGGACGAGAGCGGCGACCGCATCAATCTGATGACGCTGCACGCGGCGAAAGGCCTCGAATTCAACACCGTCTTCCTGCCCGGCTGGGAAGAAGGCCTGTTCCCGTCGCAGCGCACGATGGACGAGAACGGCCTCGCCGGCCTGGAGGAAGAGCGCCGCCTCGCCTATGTCGGCCTCACCCGCGCCAAACAGCGCATCCGCGTCTCCTTTGCCGCCAATCGCCGCGTCCATGGCAGCTGGCAGAGCGCCCTGCCCTCGCGCTTCATCACCGAGCTGCCCGAAGAACACACCGACACCGTGGTCGACGAAGGCTTCTACGGCGGCAGCGTCGGCTTCCGCGACAACGCGAACGCCGGCGGCTTCGCCTCGACCTACGATTCACCCGGCTGGAAACGCGCCCAGGCCAACCGCGCCGCCAGCGGCGGCGTCCGCGCCCGCCCGCCGCTGATCGAAGCGCAGGCCCACACCATCCAGACCTCCGACCCGCAGTCCTCGCAATACGCAAGCGGCGAGCGCATCTTCCACCAGAAATTCGGCTACGGCATCGTCAACCACGTCGAAGGCAACAAACTCACCGTGGCGTTCGACAAGGCCGGCGAGAAAAAAGTGATCGACACGTTTGTGACGAGGGCTTGAGCGCAAAATATTTCTCCCTCTCCCCCACGAAGTGGGGGAGAGGGCGGGGTGAGGGGGTGGTCCAATGAGCGACGACGCTGAAAGGCACTATGAATTGGCCGTTGCGCTATCGCGAGATGTTCTTAAAGGGATATTGCTAATCAATGGTGGCGCGGCGAGCGCGCTTATCGCGCTAACTGACAAGACATCCAAGGACTATTCGCTAGCAGTGCTTTGGTTTGGTTGCGGGGCCATCGCAGCTATCGTTAGCACCGCCTTTGGTTATTTCTCTCAACTCTACTACGCAAATCATCGGCTCAATGTGGGACAAGGTGACAGCGGCACGCGATCTCACCAGTTTCATCAATTGTATCAGGCGCTGGCAATTTTATCCGTGATTGCCTCGCTTGCTCTGTCGGTGTTGGGAATGATGGTTGCTGTGAACGTCGCACGAGGTCACTGAACTCCTCAACCAATCCCATCGCGGGGATTGTTTTTTGCAAGGTCTTCGCTACAAGCTGCGACCTCTAAAAGACAGGAGGCCGCCATGGCCTGCAACAAGACCGACTTCAGCTTTTGAATCGATGAGCAAGCGCCGGAGGGGCTTTCAACAGCGAGACCTCCGTCAAGCGCGGCGATCGCATCGTCCACGGTGACAAGGAACTGATCGAAAAGCTCGGCCGCAACGACCCGTGCCCCTGCGGCTCCGGCAAGCGCTACAAGCGCTGCTGCCTGACAGGCGAAAGCTTTTGTCGAGCGGGATTATTACGTGCGGGATTGAACGCACACTTTCACCTCCCCAGCATGGGGAGGGTTCGTAGCGTCAGCGTGCGAACGGCGAGCGAAGCGAGAACGTCGGGTGGGGAAGCCGACCTCCCCACCCGGAATGCTTCGCATTCCGACCTCCCCACGCTGGGGAGGTGAAAGAAACCGCCATACCCCTCGCCTTGTACCCACCCCCGTTTTGCGCAACCCTCACGCCATGCGCTCTGCCGCTCTCCTCGCAGCCGTCCTCGCCTGCGCCGCGCCCGCGGCAGCCGCCGACCTGCCCGCGACGACGACGTCCACCTACAGCATCGTCCGCGCCCGCTTCGTGCCGCAGGAGACTCTCGTCACGCCGGACGGCCCCGACCCCTATATCGGCGTCAAGGTGCGGGGCGCGGTGCAAATCCGCCGCGTCCTCTCCGGCAAGCCGGAGCACAAGGCCTTCAGCGCCGAACTCTGGCTGCCGAAAATGTCCGGCCCGCTCGACGTCTATCTGTTGCTGGAAACCGAACCCGAAGGCGCCCCTCAGATCGCCGCCTGGAGCCTGGCCCGCAGCGGCTTCTGCATCGACCCCGAAACCGCCCTCGACGGCCCCACGGAAGACATCATCCGTCTACGGAAGGAATATCCGTGTAAGCGGCGTTCGCAGTGAGAAGCGCAGCGCTACCCCAAACCCCAACTGTCATGGCCCGCGAATGCGGGCCACCCAGGTGACAAGGGTTCAAATGGTGGAGAGCGAAACAGTACGCAATCTGATTCATGAGGTTGTCAAAGACCTTCCGACGGAATTGACCGCAGGAAAGTGCGGCCAGAAGGTCCTCCAACCCAAGCTGGCCACCGCGCTGAACAATGCCGGATACAACGTCGACAAAGAAGACATGGGAGTATTCCTTCGTCGCGAGATGCCGGTGTGGCGCAACAAAAATACTGGCGAGATCGAAGATACCAAGGCTCGTCGCTTAATCGATATCGTTGTACGACGAAACGGTCGACCGGTCGCACTGATTGAAGTCGAGTCGGACCTAAATAATCTTCAACGGCAAGACACAGGCCGCCAAGATCATCGATATAATGTCCTGAGCATTGCTCGTTCCGCAGATGGGCTACATTTCAATTCATATAGATCGCTCGAACGAATGGCTGCAGCGGCATTTTATTTTCATTTGATGGAGCATGATGAAGTTCATCAACGTACAATCCTAATTGAGAAACTGGTGTCCATAAGATCGAACAGACCGGAGGACCACAATCCGGCAGCATTGCCAATGTTTTTGGCTTGTGGATCGTGTCGAAAGTCCGACATGGACACGTTAGGTCCGAGACTCAAATCGCTGGGTGCGCAACTTCTGCCTTGTGTGGTTCGAAATCGCTAATGGCGTCACCTGGGTCGCCCGCATTCGCGGGCGATGACATGGAGGTTACAACGTCTCCGCCAGATCCCGCCACGCGACGTTGCGTTCCTGGATCAGATTGATCTTCCACTCGCGCTTGTATTTCTTCAGCCGCTTCTCGCGCCGGATCGCCAGATCGACATCGCCGAACATCTCGAAATGGACGAGCATTTTCACGCCATGTTTCTTGGTGAACCCATCGACCAGGCCCTCGCGGTGCTCCCACGCGCGCCGCGCCATGTCGTTCGTCACGCCGATATAGAGCGTGCCGTTGCGCTTGCTGGCCATGATGTAGGTGAAATAGGTCTTCGACATCGGTACCGCGTCACCTGGGTGGCCCGCATTCGCGGGCCATGACAGTCTGTAGCTTATTCGTCGAATGACTTTCCCGATTTTGTAACAAAGGTTCTGACGTGACGTTTCCGGCTGCTCCCACCCTCGCCCTCGTCGCCGCTGCGGCGCTCATCGCCGGGCTCGCGCGCGGGTTTTCCGGTTTCGGCGGAGCCTTGATCTTCACGCCGCTGGCAGCCGCGCTCGTCGGGCCGCGCGTCGCGGCGCCGGTGCTGTTCCTGATCGACGCGGTGGCGGCGGCGCCGCTCATTCCCAAGGCGTGGAAAGCCGCGCAGCGCGGCGCGGTGGCGACGATGACGCTGGGGGCGCTGGCCGGCGCGCCGCTCGGCGCCTGGGTCCTCTTGCATGCCGATCCGACCGCGATCCGCTGGGGCCTCAGCGCCGTCGTGCTGGCGATGCTGGCGCTGCTGATCTCGGGCTGGCGCTATGCCGGGGCACCGACCGCGCCCGTCACCATCGGCGTCGGCGCGCTGGCGGGTTTCCTCAGCGGCTTGGCGCAGGTCGGCGGTCCGCCGGTCGTCGCCTATTGGCTCGGCGGCACGATTCCCGCCGCCACCGTGCGCGCCAACATCATCCTGTTCTTCGCCGCCACGACCGTGGTGACGGCGGTCACCTACTCCATCGGCGGCGTGCTGACGCGGAACGTCCTCGTCATCGGCCTCGTCGTCGGACCGTTCTACGGCGCCGGCCTGTGGCTCGGCACCCACATGTTCGCCAAAGCCAACGAGGAGACCTTTCGCCGCGCCTGCTACGCGCTCATCGCCGTCGCCGCCCTGCTCAGCCTGCCGCTGTGGGACAGACTGAGGTGACCCCTCACCAGTTCTGGCAATACAGCTTCCCGATCGCGCCGCCCGGCGTCTGCATGTTGATCGCTTCCGGCTTGGGATCGGGCACCACCGAGCGCACCAGCGTGCCGCCGGCGTCGTAGAATTCCACGCCGATGCTGCTGATCGTCCGCGCCATGCAATCGATGTCGTAATGCGTGCGCAGCTCGGCCGCCTCCCCGCCGCCGCTGAGCGGCTGGGCCTTGGGATAGACGATCCGGGCCCAGGCATCGACCTCGGCTTCCTTGTAGGTCGCCGAATCGCGATCGTAGTAGACGGTCACGCCGGTCGGCGAGCCGCCGATCTTGACCCAGTCGGTCGCGTAGGCCGCCGCTGGCAGCAGCGCCAACACCACGGACAGGCAAAGAACCTTGCGCACCCAATTCTCCCCAGACACAGCGCAGGGCAGGATATGCGAATCCCGACGCTTGGCAAACCGCGCCCCGCGACGAGGTGCCGGAAATTATTTTCGGCGACCTTATCCCGGACGCGCCGCGGCGATTTCCAGGCAAGGTCCGCGCCGCGCGCGGATGGACATGGGATAGCGAAGAGCCACGCGCGCCGAGCGCACTTGCAGCCCTCCGGAACACTGCGGCACAACGCTCGGCCATGACGAACGCCTGCGCCTCCTTCGCCTTTGCCGATTCCGCGATCCTCGCGGCGGCCCGTCTGCGCCTGCCGCGCAAAAGGCCGGCAAAGGGGGGACCCCCCTCAAAATTTCCAGCGAACAATTATGTTGCCGAATGCGTCCGCCGAGCCGGTGCGCCGGCCGGCAACCGCCGCGCCTTTCGTCATGGCCACCGCGGCCGCCAAGCCGTCGCAATGAAGGCCCGCCATCGCGCCTGGGCGCGCGTGCTAAACGCCATCGTCGATCGCCTCATCGCGCTTGCCTTCGTCGTCCACCGCAATCCACACGACGCGGCAGCGGCGGCGGCCTTGAGTGCCCAAGAGGCGCTGTTCGGCGCATTCCTGCTCCGCTATACGGGCCGCCATGACGACCAATCCTCCGCTGTGGAAAGCCACGATAACGCTGGCGAAGGAACTCGCCCCGAACGTGGCGGCGGTGTTCGAACTGGCGCCGCCGACGCCGCAGGCGGTGCTGATCCACGAGGAACCGTTCAAGCCGGACGCGACGGTGGAGGCGCTCTACACCGCGCCGCCGGACGCGGACCTGCTCTCGCGCCTTATCGGCCAGACCGTCAGCTGTGCGCCGCTGCCCGATCAGGACTGGATCCGCCTCAGCCAGGAGGGCTTGGCCCCGGTGCGCGCCGGGCGCTTCTTCGTCTATGGCGCGCACGACGCGGGCGAGGTGCCCGGCGGCGTCATTCCGCTGAAGATCGAGGCCGGCATGGCCTTCGGCACCGGCCATCACGAGACCACATCGCTGTGCCTGCTCGCCCTCAGCGATCTGGCAAAAAGCCGGCGTTTTTCGCGCGTGCTGGACCTCGGCTGCGGCACCGGCCTGCTCGCCATCGCCGCCGCCAAGCTGTGGCGCAGGCGCGTGATCGCCTCGGACATCGACGCCGTCGCCATCGAAGTGACGAACGACAACGCGCGCGCCAACGCCATCGCGCCGCTGATCCGCGCGCTTACCGCCGACGGTCTCACCCATCCGGCGATCGCCGCCGGCGCGCCCTACGACCTGATCGTGGCCAATATTCTGGCGAGCCCCTTGACCCGGCTCGCGCCCGCCATCGCCGCCAAGCTGGCCCGGGGCGGCCTGCTGGTGCTCTCGGGCCTTCTGACCTGGCAGGAGAACATGGTCGTCAGCTTCTACACGCCCCACGGCCTGACCCTGCGCGCCCGCCGCCGAGACGGGCCATGGACGGCGCTGGTTTTGGAGAAGCCGGGCGCCTAAGCTCCAACCCCGACACCGTCATGGGCGGGCTTGACCCGCCCACCCAACTTCGCAACCGGGCAAGACCGCAAGTTGGATGGCCGCTTCAAGGGCGGCCGTGACGGATGAAAGAACAGGCGTGAGAACCATGGATAAAACCGGCCCCTTCCAGACCTACGAAAACGAAACCCACGCAACGACCTGCGCGCCGCGTCTTACAGCCCTGCGCGCCGAACTCGCGAAGCGCGGCCTCGACGGTTTCGTCGTGCCCCGCTCCGACGCGCATCAGGGCGAATATGTGCCCAAGCGTGACGAGCGCTTGGCCTGGCTCACCGCCTTTACCGGCTCGGCCGGCGCGGCGGTGGCGCTGACCGCCAAAGCCGCGATTTTCGTCGACGGCCGTTACACGCTGCAGGTCCGCCAGCAGACCGACACGTCGCTGTTCGAACCGCGCGACCTGGTCGAGGAAGGCCCCGCCGGCTGGATCGCGACGGCGCTGCCGAAAGGCGCCAAGCTCGGCTACGACCCCTGGCTGCACACCGCCACCGCCGTCGACGGCCTGCGCGCCGCCGCCGAGAAAGCCGGCGGCACGCTCGTCGCCTGCGACAGCAATCCGATCGACGCGGTGTGGACCGATCAGCCCGAGGCGCCATCCGCCAAGGCGATCATCCAGGACATGAACCTCGCCGGCGAGAGCGCGCAGGCCAAGCGCATGCGCATCGCCGAGGACGTCAAGGCGCAAGGCGCCGACGCGGCCGTCATCACCATGCCCGATTCGATCTGCTGGCTGCTCAACATCCGCGGCGGCGACGTGCCCCACACGCCCTTCGCGCTCTCCTTCGCGATCCAGCACGCCGACGGCTCGACCGACCTGTTCATGGACGAGCGCAAATCCTCTGCTGAGCTCCTCCAGCATCTGGGCAACGCCGTGCGCCTGAAGAAGCCGGAGGATTTCTCGCCGTCGCTCGACGCGCTGGAAGGCAAGACCGTCGTCGCCGATCCGATGACGGCCTCTTCCGCCATCTTCGACCGCCTCACCAAGGCCGACGCCAGGATCAAGCGCGCCGCCGATCCGGTGCAACTGCCCAAGGCCTGCAAGAATCCGATCGAGATCGAAGGCGCGCGCAAGGCCCATATCCGCGATGGCGCGGCGCTCTCCAAATTCCTCTGCTGGCTGGCGCGCGAGGCGCCGAACGGCCACCTGACCGAGATCGACGCGGCCAAGACGCTGGAAGGCTTCCGCGCCCAGACCGGCTCCTTGCGCGACCTCTCCTTCGATTCGATTTCCGGCGCCGGCTCGAACGGCGCCGTGGTGCACTATCGCGTCACCAAATCGACCAACCGGCCGATCGCCAACAACGAGATCTTCCTGATCGACTCCGGCGGCCAGTATCCCGACGGCACCACCGACGTGACGCGCACCGTGATCGTCGGCAAGGCGACCGACGAGATGAAGGACCGCTTCACCCGCGTGCTCAAGGGCCACATCGCGCTCGCCACCGTGCGCTTCCCCGAAGGCACCACCGGCGCCGCGCTCGACGCCTTCGCGCGGCGCCCCTTGTGGGAAGCCGGTCTCGACTACGACCACGGCACCGGCCACGGCGTCGGCAGCTATCTGTCGGTCCATGAAGGCCCGCAGAACATCTCCAAGCGCCACGTCACGCAGGTCCTGAAAGCCGGCATGATCTGCTCAAACGAGCCCGGCTACTACAAGACCGGCGAATATGGCATCCGCATCGAGAACCTCGTGGTCGTCACCGAGGCCAAGCCCGTCCCGGGCGGCGACGCGCAGCGCAAGTTCATGGCATTCGAGACCATCACGCTGGCGCCGATCGAGCTCGGCCTGGTCGAACCCAAGCTCCTGTCACCGGACGAACGCGCCTGGCTCAACGCCTATCACGCCAGGGTCCGCGAGACGATTCTGCCGCTGGTCGACGAGGAAACGCGGCCGTGGCTGGAGAATGCCACCCGGGCGATTTAACTTTTTCACCTCCCTTATGGGGCGGTGAAACGAGAACAAATGCACAAAGATCCCAACACCCCACGCGGCACCATCCATCGCCTCATCCTCGACAGCACGGTTCTCAAGTCGAACATGCTCGGCGACCCGACCACGCGCGAGATCGTCGTCTACGTGCCGCACGGCCATGACGGACGCGGCCTGCCGCTGCTGGTCGATCTGGTCGGCTTCACCGCCGGCGGGCCGATCCACGTCAACTGGAAGAATTTCGGCGAGAACGTGCCCGAGCGCCTCGACCGCCTGATCGCTTCGGGCGCGATGCCGCCCTGCGTCGCCGCCTTTCCCGACTGCTTTACGAAACTCGGCGGCAACCAGTATGTGAACTCGCTCGCGATGGGCCGCTGGGACGATTTCCTGCTGACCGAAGCGGTGCCGTTCGTCGAGAAGACCTTCGGCTGCGGTGGCTTCGGCAAGCGCGGCGTCTTCGGCAAGTCGAGCGGCGGCTACGGCGCCATGGTGCACGCCCTGCTGCATCCCGACTTCTGGAGCGCCGCCGCGGTGCATTCCGGCGACATGGGTTTCGAGCTGCTCTACCGCCACGAATTCGTGCCCGTGCTGCGCGCCCTGACCAAATGCAACTTTAACTTCGGCGAATGGGTCGACAAATTCTGGGAGGCGCAGAAGACCAAGGACAGCGACGTGCACCTCATCATGATCCTGGCCCAGGCCGCGAGCTTCGATCCTGATCCCACCGCGCCCTACGGCCTGCGCCTGCCGGTGACGCACGACACCTGCGAGCTGATCGCCGAGCGCTGGGCCAACTGGCTCGCCTGGGACCCGCTGACGCTGGTCGAGAGCCACGGTCCCGGCCTCGCCAAACTCAAGGCTCTCTACATCGATTGCGGCGACGTCGACCAGTACAACCTCGTCTACGGCGCCCGCCGCATGCACAAGCGCCTCGATGCCTTCGCCGTGAAACACACCTACGAAGAATTCCCCGACAACCATTCCTCGGTGGATTACCGGATGGACATCAGCCTGCCGATATTGGGGAAGGCGTTGTCATAACAAGCACAACTGTCATGGCCCGCAAATGCGGGCCACCTAGGTGACACCGAACTGCTGTTTGACATTGTGATTGTTTTACCTGGGTCGCCCGGTCCGTAGCGACAGCGTACGGACGCGGGCGATGACAGCGAAGGTGCGTTTACAGCCCCTCGATCATCTTCAACCACGCATCTTCGTCGATCACTTTGACCCCGTGTTTCTGGGCTTCCGTGAGTTTCGAGCCCGCGCCTGGCCCGGCGACGACGAGATCGGTCTTGGCCGACACCGAGCCGGAAACCTTGGCGCCGAGCGACTCCGCGCGTGCCTTGGCCTCCTGCCGCGTCATCTTCTCGAGGCTGCCGGTGAACACCACCGTCTTGCCCGCGACCGGCGAACCCTCGACCTTGCGCGCCGCCATCGGTTCGATCTCTTCCAGAACTTTCTGCAGATTGCGAACCACTTTGCGGTTATGCGGCTCGTCGAAGAAGTCCTTGATCGCCTCGGCGACGACGTCGCCGATGCCGCCAATCGATTTGAGGTCCTCGATGGCGTCCTTGCTCTCCATCTTCTCCAGAAAAGCATCGAGCGTGACGTAGTGCCGGGCGATCAGCCGCGCATTGGTTTCGCCGACATGGCGGATGCCCAGGGCGTTGATGAAGCGGTCAAAGGCAATCTTCCGCCGCGCATCAATCGCACCGATCAGGTTCTCGACCAGCTTGCTGTCTTCGTCGTCCGGCTTCTTGCCCAGCTTCGCCTCGCCCTTGCCTTCCTTCGCCCGGCGTTCGGCGCTCAGTTCGGCGCGGTGCTCGGCCAACGCGCGGTTGAGGTCGTCGGGCTTCTTCGCCAGGCGGAAGATGTCGGCCGGCTCCTTGAGCAAGCCCTTCTCGTGCAGCGTCTCGATATAGACGCCGCCGAAACCGTCGATGTCGAAGGCCAGGCGCGAGACGAAATGCCGAAGCCGCTCCACCGCCTGCGCCGGGCAGATCAAACCGCCGGTGCAGCGCCGGTCGACGTCTTCCTTGCCGGTCTTCTCATCGACTTCGCGCACTGCATGGCTGCCGCAGGCCGGACAGAGATGCGGAAATTCGAACGGCTTGCCGCGGCGCTTGCCCTTCTGCTCGACGACGCGGACGATCTGCGGGATGACGTCGCCGGCGCGCTGGATCAGGACGGTATCGCCTTCGCGCACATCCTTGCGCGCGATCTCGTCTTCGTTGTGCAAGGTCGCGTTCTCGACCACGACGCCGCCGACCGTGACAGGCGCGAGCCGCGCCACCGGTGCCAGCTTGCCGGTGCGCCCGACCTGGATGTCAATCTTGAGCAGTTTCGTCTCGGCCTGCTCGGCTGGAAACTTGTGCGCGACGGCCCAGCGCGGACTGCGCGACACGAAGCCGAGCCGGTCCTGCAGATCCAGCCGGTCGACCTTGTAGACGACGCCGTCGATGTCGTAGCCGAGGCCGCTGCGCTTCTTCTCCATCTCGGAATAGAATTTCAGCACCGCCTCGACCGTCTCCACGCGCCGGGTCAGCGGGTTGACCTTGAAGCCGTAGCTCTTGAACGCCTCCAGCATGCCCGACTGCGTCGTCGCCGGACGCTCGCTGATTTCGCCCCAGGTATAGGCGAAGAAATGCAGCGGCCGCTGCTTGGTGATGGCCGGATCGAGCTGGCGCACCGCGCCCGCCGCCGTGTTGCGCGGGTTGACGAACAGCGGCTTGCCGGCCTTCTCCTGGCGCTTGTTGAGCGCGGCGAAATCCTTGTGCGTCATGTAGACCTCGCCGCGCACTTCCAGCACTTTGGGCGGCTTGCCCGACAGGCGCAGAGGAATGTCGCCGATGGTCCTGAGGTTGGCGGTGATGTCCTCGCCCTCGGCGCCGTCGCCGCGCGTCGCGCCCTGCACGAAGACGCCGTTCTCGTAGCGCAGCGAGGCCGACAGTCCGTCGATCTTCGGCTCGGCCGTGATCGCCAGAGCGTCGTCTTCCTTCAGGCCCAGGAAGCGGCGCACCCGCACCGCGAAGTCGTGCACGTCCTCGTCGCTGAAGGCGTTGTCCAGGGACAGCATCGCCTTGGCGTGCACGACCTTCTTGAACTTCTCCGATGCCGCCGCGCCGACGCGATGCGACGGGCTGTCGGCGCGCACCAGCAGCGGGAAGCGCTGCTCGATCTCGTCGTTGCGCCGGCGTAGCGCGTCGTATTCGGCATCGTCGATGCTCGGCGCGTCCTCGGCATGGTAGCGCCGGTCGTGCTCGGCGATCTCGGCGGCGAGGCGATCAAGCTCTTTTGCGGCCTCGACGGAGGTCAACTTGTCGACGGGTTTCTTGCTCATGCCCGTTTACGTTTCTTCAGTTGCGGCGTCCGGGCTTCGGCCAGCAGCCGGCGCGCCGCGGCGCGCGCTTCTTCCGTGACCGTGGCGCCCGACAGCATGCGCGCGACTTCCTCCAGCCGCGCCGCGTCGTCCAGCAGCGTGACCTTGGTCCTGTCGCCGGAGCGGCTGATGCGGAAATGGCGTTCGGCCCGCGCCGCGACTTGCGGCGAATGGGTAACCAAAAGAACCTGCGTCGTCTGCGCCAGACGTTGCAGCCGCTCGCCGACCGCATCGGCGACCGCGCCGCCGACGCCGCGATCGACCTCGTCGAACACCAGCGCGGCCGGCGGAGTCGCTTCCGCCAGCGCCACCTTCAACGCCAGCGAGAACCGCGCCAGTTCGCCGCCGGAGGCGATCTTGGTGAGGGCGCCGAAGGCCGCGCCGTCGACGGTGGCGACTTCCAGCGCGACGCGCTCCAGACCGTTGCCGTTCGCCGCATCGTCTTCCAGCGGCTCCAGCGCGACGCGGAATTTGGCATGACCCAGCTTCAAGGGCGCCAACTCGCCGGCAACCGCGCCTTCAAGCTTGCGCGCCGCGGCGCTACGCGACCTGGAAAGTTTGCGGGCGGCTTCGAGGAAAGCCGTGCGGGCCGCCGCCAGCAGCGCCTCGGCCTCCTTCAAACGCCCGCTCCCGAGGCTCAGCGTGTCGCGCTTGAAACGGTAGTCGGCCATGACCTTCGGCAGCGCGTCGGCCGTCACGCCGTATTTGCGCGCCGCGGCCCGCAGATCGTGGATGCGGTCGTCGACCTTCTCCAGCTGGCCGGGTTCGATGTCGAGCCGGGACTGCAGGACTTCCAGTTCGCGCCGCGCTTCCTCGATGGCGTTGTAAGCCTGGTCCAGCGCGGTCTCCGCCGACGCGGCAGCCTGCCGCGCGTCCTGGTTCATCCGCGACAGGCGCTTCAGCGCGCCGGAGATCGCGCTCGCCGCGCCGCGGTCACCGGCCAAAAGATCGGCGGCGGCATTCACGTCCTCGGCAATCCGCGTCGCGTTGCTCAGCAGAGCCCGCTCGGCGGCCAGCTTGCTCTCCTCGCCCTCCTCCGGCGCCAGCGCCGTCAGTTCGTCGGCGGCGTGCTTGACGAAATCGGCGTCGGCCGCCGCCGCCGTGGCTTCGGTCTTCAGATCCGCCAGCGCCTTGCGCGCGCCGTCGAAGGCGGCGAAGGCCAGCGCCGTCTCGCGCACCAGCGTCTCATGGCCGGCGAAGGTGTCGAGCAGGCCGCGATGGGTCGAAACGTCGAACAGGCCGCGGTCGTCGGCCTGGCCGTGGACTTCGAGCAGCGCCGCGCCGACGTCGCGCAGCAGCGCCACGCCGATCGGCTCGTCATTGACGAAGGCGCGGGTGCGGCCGTCCTGCGCCAGCGTCCGGCGCAGCACGATCTCGCCCTCGGCGGGGATCGCCTGTTCGGCCAGCAATGCGAAGGCGGGATTGTGCCGGGACGGCTCGAACATCGCCGTGGCGGAACCTTGCGCCGCGCCCGGCCGCACCGCCGCGCGGCCGCCGCCGCGTCCGCCGGCGGCCAACCCTAAGGCATCCAGCAGGATCGACTTGCCCGCGCCGGTCTCGCCGGTCAGCACGTTGAGGCCCGCCGCGAACTCCAGCGTGGCGGCTTCGATCAATACGATGTCCCGGACCGTAAGCGTCGCGAGCATCGAACCTGCCTTTTAGAGAATCCGCCCGAAAGTCTTGCTCAGCCAGGAGCGCTCGTCCATCTCGGGCTTCATATTATGTGACTGCAGCAGCTTGTAGGCGTCCTCGTACCAGGGGCTGCCGGGATAGTTGGCGCCCAGCACCGCGGCGGCCGATTTGGCCTCGTTGTAAAGGCCGAGCGAATAATACGCCTCGGTCAGCCGCTCCAGCGCCTCGGCGATCTGCGAGGTCTTCTGATACTGCTCCACCACCACCCGGAAGCGGTTGATGGCGCCGATGAAATCGCCCTGGTTCAGATAGTAGCGCCCGATCGCCATCTCCTTGCCCGCCAGGTGATCGAGCGTGAGGTCGATCTTCAGCGTGGCGTCGCGCGCGTATTCGGTGTCGGGGAAACGCTGCACCACGTCCTGCAGGGCCGTCAGCGCGTCTTCGGTATTGCTCTGGTCGCGGCCGACGTCGACGATCTGCTCATAGAGCGAAACCGCCTTCAAATAGAAAGCGTAGGCGACTTCCTTGCTGCCGGGATGCAACGAGATGTAGGAGTCGGCGGCGCTGATCGTCTCGGTATAGTGATTGGCCCGGTAGTAGCAGTAGGCCGACATCAGCATCGCGCGGCGGGCCCAGATCGAATAGGGATGCTGGCGTTCGACCTCGTCGAACTGCTTGGCGGCGTTGACCCAATCGGCGTTGCGGATTTTCTTCCAGGCATCGCCATAGATCTGGTCGACGGGCCGCTCGACATATTCCAGCGGCTTGTTGGCGTCGTCGCCGCGACCGGTCAGGCCGTTGATCGTATCGCAGCCGGCCAGGCTGAGGCCGGCGGCAAGCGCCAGCAGGCCCAGGCGCAGCGTGCGGGCGGAGAGGTGTAAGCGAAGCGACATCAATGCTGTTCCGTCCGGCTGATTGTCTCGTTTTTCGTTCTGGACCAAGCCCTTATGCCATTGCCGGAAACGAAAGGTCCAGTGCAATTGCGGCCACGGTTAAGGCCTATAGGCGGCGGCTTATAGCACGGGATCGGCCAAGTCAGCCGAAATCGCCATCAGCCTAAATTGATTGTCACATAGTTGGCCGGGTCGGCGAACAGGGCGTGGAGCACGGCATTGTTGGTGCCGTGGCCGGATTTGACGCCCTCGAAGCGGGCGATCAGCGGGCCGCCCGCCAGCGCCATGTCGCCGATCGCATCCAGGATCTTGTGGCGCACGAACTCGTCGGCAAAGCGCATCATGTCCTTGTTGAGGACCTCGTCGCCCTGGATCGCCAGCGTGTTCGCAAGCGAGGCGCCGTGGCCCCGGTCGATGCTCTTGAGATAGTCGAGTTCATGGACGAAGCCGAAGGTGCGGGCCGGCGCGATGTCGCGCGCGAAGCTCTCGCGCGACAGGGTCATCGCATAGCTCTGCTTGCCGATGGCCTTGGTGTTGGAATAGTCAAGGTCGAAGGCATATTCGGACGCCTCGGAGGGCAACAGGCGGACGCGGGCGTCCTTGATCGCGACCTCTACTGGTCTCGTCACCTTGATGGCTTGCCGGACGCCGGGCTGCTGCCGGCTGCCCGCCGCGTCCAGCAGCTTGAGATAGCATAGCGCGTCGCCGTCGAGGATCGGCGGTTCAGCGCCATCGAGGGTCACCAGCAGGTCGTCGATGCCGGCACCGGCGATGGCGGCCATCAGATGCTCGATGACGCCGATCTTTACTTCGCCGCTGCCGATGACGGTGCCGAGGTTGGTCTCCGTCACCGCGTCATAGCGCGCGGCAATTTCGGCATTCGCCTTGTCGCTGCGCCGAAAGACGATGCCCGAGCCTGATGCCGCCGGCGACAGAGTCATATGGGCCATGACGCCGGAATGCAGCGCGGTGCCCTGGGTCTTGATCTCGCTTGCGAGCGTCGAACGGGTCATGGCGACTATCTAGCACAATCAGCAGTGCGGGCCGTAAGCTTTGTCGATATCGCGTTGTGCATCCTCCAGCGAGCCCAATCCAACCGATTTGCGCGCCGCATTCACCGCGTCGGCGCCGGCGATGCCCTTCGGCTGGCGGCGGCCGCCGATGCAATAGAACTGCGTGCCGTAGATCTGGGTGCCGTAGAGCTTGATCGTCACACGGTCGGACAGATAGGCATAATGCTTTGGCGAGACTTCCCCCTTGGCGACCAGCGGCGTCATCGCCTGCAAGGCCTGGAACTGGAACGCCGGATTGTCGTCGGCGTGCTGCACCAGGAGCCAGGCGTCTTCGGCCGCCTCCTCGCCCACGACGGAAATCCTTGGCCAGCCGCTGGTGGCCAGGATGTCCTGCATCATCGCGGTATTGGCGTGGTCGCGCTTGGCGATTTCGGTCCACAGCAAGATGCCGAGCACGCGTTCGCCGTCGCCGGAGATCGGCTGCGGCGCCCCGTTCTCGCCTGTGTTCCAGGCGAGGCCAAGGCGCAATATCTGCTCGCCCACGATGGCGTTGCGCAGGCGTTCGGCAAGCGGCGCCTTGTCCGCTGTCCGCACGATCTTTTCCGCGAGGACAGTCGCGTGCAGGAATCCCTGGAAAACGGGCCGAGCCTCATGCAGGCCCGCGTCGAACGCCGCCCAGGACTTGATGGACGACAGGGCAAACTTCGCATTGAAGATCAGCGCGCAAGCCGGGTCGTCGCCGTAGGGCTGCGACGCGAGCGCGGAAGGCTTGGCGCCCAACGCCTCGATTTCCTTGCGCGCCGTTTCACTATGCGATGCGACGCAGGCATCTCCCCAGGTTTTGATCGCCGCCCAGCGCGCTTGCTCCGCCGCGGAAGAATCTGGAAATGCGCCGCGCAGCCACAAGAAATCGTCCGCGTCGATCTTGGCCGGCGGCGGCACCGAGGCCTGCGAAAGAGCGACGACCGAAAGCAGCGCGGCAACCAGGACCGTCATGCGAGTGCTCATGGCCGCAATATAGAGAGTCGGCGGGCGATGGAAATGTCCGGCAAACCGGCATCGCCATGGTCAACAAAAGGTTGAGAGGAACGAGTGCGCGTCGCCGCACGTTCTAACTGCATGGGACGCTTGGATACGTCGAAGGCGGGTGAGTTGCGCATGCTGGCGGAGAAATTCCGCCGCCGCGCAAAGGAGATGACATTGCTCAACTACGTCAATCTCATGCGCAAGGCCGCCAGCGACCTGGATGCCGAGGCGCGCGCCCTGGAGCGAGACATACCCGCCAAGCCTGGCCGCCACCTCGACATCCGGATCTAGCAAACGCAAAGAGTCCCGTCCGTTCGCCGGACGAGGCTCTCTCTTTCTCTTCAATTCTTCGAAGCGTCAGTTCGACTGCCGTCTCAGGAAAGCCGGGATTTCGAACTGTTCGTCGCGCTTGTGCTCGGGGAACAGATCGTCGGCCAGGTTGGTCGCGGCCGGACGGGGCGCTTCGGCCGGCGGGCGGGCCATGGGCTGGGCGGTGGCGCGCGGCGCCGGGCGTTGCTGGATCGGCTCCATGCGCGGCTCGTCCTTCTTCTTGCGGCCGAACAGGCCGAGGAAGCGCCGCTCCGGTTCGGGTTGCGGCGCAGGGACGCGGAGCGGTTCGCTGCGCTGGACCGGCGCGGCGCGGATGACGGGGCTGAGAACCGAGACGTCTTCATAGATCGCCGGCGCGTCCTCGCCGCCCAGGATCATGGCCTCCGCCGGCGACTCGGTCCGGGCCGGCATCTGCGCCCCCAACTCGTCTGCGATGGTTTCATGCTGGCGGTGCACGGCGTTGGTGTAGCCGCTGGCGCGCTGGGGCTCGGGGCGCGGTTCGGGCTTGGGCGGTTCCACTTTCAAGGCAAGCGGCTTGATATGCTGCCGCAGCGGCTGGACCTTGTCCGGCATCCGCAATTGTTCGGCATCGATGCCCGTGGCGACGACGGAGACGCGGATGCGGCCCTCCATATCGTCCAGGATAGTATTGCCGAAGATGATGTTGGCGTCGGGATCGACCTCGGCGCGGATGCGGTTGGCGGCCTGTTCGACCTCGAACAGCATGAGGTCCGGACCGCCGGTGATGTTGATGAGCACGCCGCGAGCGCCCTTCATCGAGACGTCGTCGAGCAGCGGGTTGGAGATCGCCATGTCGGCGGCCTTGGCGGCGCGATCCTCGCCCTCGGCTTCGCCGGTGCCCATCATCGCCTTGCCCATCTCGGAGATCACCGACTTGATATCGGCGAAGTCGAGGTTGATCAGGCCGGGCATGACGATCAGGTCGGTGACGCCGCGCACGCCCGCGTGCAGCACTTCGTCGGCCATGGCGAAGGCCTGGGCGAAGGTGGTGCGATCATTGGCGACGCGGAACAGGTTCTGGTTGGGGATGACGATCAGGGTATGGACGAACTGCTGCAGCTCCAGAATGCCGCGTTCGGCGGCGCGCATGCGCTTGTCGCCCTCGAAGGCGAAGGGCTTGGTGACGACGCCGACGACCAGGATGCCCATCTCGCGCACCGCGCGGGCGATGACGGGCGCGGCTCCGGTGCCGGTGCCGCCCCCCATGCCGGCGGTGATGAACACCATGTGCGAGCCGGCCAGCTGTTCCATGATCTCGTCGAGCGATTCCTCCGCACCGGCCTTGCCGACATCGGGCGAGGCGCCGGCGCCGAGGCCTTCGGTGGTCTTGTGGCCGAGCTGGATCTTGCGTTCGGCCTTGGACTGGGCCAGCGCCTGGGCATCGGTGTTCGCCACCACGAATTCGACGCCTTCGAGCCTGGCGGCGATCATGTTGTTGACCGCGTTGCCGCCGGCGCCGCCGACGCCCAGCACGGTGATTCGCGGACGCAACTCCGTCAGTTCGGGGGCCTTAAGGTTGATCGCCATATCCGTCTCCTTGGCTACTTATTGTCATGACCTCGTCACCCAACTGATTCGTGTTGTTATTGTTGAATCACCGGAAGAGCCCACCGGTCAACCGGCCAAGCCATCCTGTGCCTTGCGTTTCACGCGGCCTGGCCGCGAGTTCGGGGTTCAAAGCCTCCGGCGGCAGCGTCGCGCCGGCCATCAGAAGACCGACCGCCGTCGCATAGTCCGGACCGGCCGACGCGGCCGGCAGGCCGGGGAAACTCTGCGGCCGGCCGATGCGCACCTGCTTGTTCAGGACGCGGCCGGCCAGTTCGCGCACGCCGGCCAACTGGCAGGCGCCGCCCGTCAGCACCGCCCGGCGGCCGGCCGCGACGTCGAAGCCGCTGGCGCGCAGGCGCGTCTGAACCTGACCGAAAATCTCCTCAAGCCTTGCCTGAATGATCCTGGTGAGCATCGAGCGCGGCACGCGCATGGCGCTATCCTCGCCGTCCTCGCCCATCTGGGCGAGCGGGATGACGTCGGCGCCGGCTTCCATGTCGCCCAGCGCCGCGCCGTAGAGCGTCTTGGCGCGCTCGGCGGCCGAGATCGGCGCCGCCAGCATGCGGGCAAGGTCCGATGTCACCTGCTGGCCGCCCATGGGCACGACTTCGGCATGCACCAGATGGCCCTCGAGGAAGACCGCGATGGAGGTGACGCCGCCGCCCATGTCGATGACCGTGGCGCCGAGCTGTTTCTCGTCCTCGGTCAGCGTCGCCAGGCCGCTGGCATAGGGCGCGAACTGGGTGCCGACAACGTTCAGGTGACAGCGCTCGACCGCCAGCTTGAGGTTGTTGAGCGGCGACGGCTTGACCGCCACGGCATGCATGGCGACGCCGAGGCGCTGGCAGAACATGCCAAGCGGATGGCGCACGCCGCGCGCTTCGTCGACGACATAGGTCGTCGGCGCGCTCTGGATCAGGTCATGGTCTTCGAGGGAGCAGCGCGAGCGGCCGTCCTGCAGCAGGGCGCGCAGATGGGCGTCGGTCACCAGCTCGCCGTCCAGCGACATGGCGGCGCGCGAGGTGACGCTGGTGGGTTGGCCGCAATTGACCGAAATGATGACGTTCTGGATGCGGACATCGGCATGGTTCTCGGCCGCCGCGACGGCGTCGCGGATGGATTCCTCGGCATGTTCCATGTTGATGACCGTGCCGGCCTTGATGCCCTGGCTCTCGCGCAGGGCGGCGCCGACGACGCGCAAGGAGCCGGGCTCGGCGCGGCCGATCAGGCACACTGTCTTCGACGATCCGACGTCGAGGACGGCGACCAGGCCGGCGCGGTAGGCCGGCGACTCCCCTGCCGTGCGCAATCTGATGGTCTCTCCCATTAGGCGGCATTCCCCCTCGGTTCGTTCTTCTTCTCGCCGCTCTTCAGCACGAAGAAGTATTGTGCGGGCGAGCGCAGATCGATCTCGATCACGTCGCGCTCCAGGATTCCCTTGTCGATGATGAGACGCTCCAGCGCGTCCAGTTCCTTCTGCCAGTTCAGCTCCGGCAGCTTGACGACCACGCCATCGTCGAGGATCAGGTTCCAGCGGCGTTCCGAAACGCGCTGATACGCCTTGACGCGCGCGAAGACCGCGCGATGCTGCGCCACCGCATCGACGATGTCGGCGGCGCTGGCGCCGCCGGCACCGGCCAGCAGCGGCAAGCGGCGGAACTGGTCGACGCCTTGGGTGGTGATCAGGCCGCCGTCGCGCTCGACGACCCAGAGCTTGTCGTCCGGCGCCTGCCACACCGCGAAAGGCAGTTTTTCGACGATGCGGACGGAGATGTCGTCGGGATAGCGGCGGCGGACATCGGCGTCGGCGACCCAGTCGAGTTGCATCAGCTTCTTGCGCGCGGTCTGGATGTCGGCGCCGAAGATCGGCTGGCCGAGTTCAAAGCCGAGCGCCGCGAGGATGGATTCGGTCGGCGTGCGGCTGTTGCCGGCGAGGTGAACTTTCGAAATGCCGAAGCCGGCGTCGTCGAACACGGCGGCGGTGGCGGTGTTGACCGTGTGCACCGTGCGTCCGACAGTGCCGCCGACGAACAGCGCGGCGATGAGCGCGAGCAGCATGAGCGCCGCGGTCAGCGTCAGCATCGGCCGGCGGAAGGCGATCCAGGCGCCGGTGGCGCGGAAGGCGCGCGCGAAGATGTTGTTCGACGGCGGCTTGCGGCGCCCGAAAGGCTTTTGCGCCGAGGATGTGCGGCTGGCGCGCGCCGAACCGCGTCCGGGCTTGGCGCGGGAGCGCGACGACTTGCGGTCGATCTTCAGCGATCGCATGAGGCGTCCTCCACCATCCAGCGGCAGAGCTTGCTGTACGACATGCCGTTATAAGCCGCCTGTTCCGGCACCAGCGAGGTCGGCGTCATGCCGGGCTGGGTGTTGGTCTCCAGCAGCACCAGGCGGTGCCTGCCTTTGGTGTCGTCGTAGCGGAAATCGGTGCGCGACACGCCGCGGCAGCCCAGTACGGCGTGGGCGCGCACGGCGAAGTCCAGCGCCTGCTTCGTCACCGCGTCGGGTATTTTCGCGGGGAGGACATGGATCGAACCACCCTGGGCGTATTTGGCTTCGTAGTCATAGAATTCGAGACTGGTCGTGATTTCGGTGACGCCGAGGCCCTTGTCGCCCATGACGGCAACGGTGAGTTCGCGGCCGGGCACGAATTCCTCGACCATCATCGCGTCGCTGAGGTTCCAGGTGTCGCTGCCCAGCGCCTCGGGCGGGCGGTTGTCGCCAACGCGGATGATGAAGACGCCGACCGAGGAGCCTTCGTTCACCGGCTTGACGACATAGGGCGGCTCCATCAGGTGGCGCGCCGCGGCCTCGCGGCGGTCGACGACGATGGAGTTCACAACCGGCAGGCCGGCGGCGCGATAGACGTCCTTGGTGCGTTGCTTGTGCATGGCCAGCGCCGAGGCCAGCACGCCGGAATGCGTGTAGGGGATGCGCAGCAGTTCGAGCAGGCCCTGGACGCAGCCATCCTCGCCCCAGCGGCCGTGCAAGGCATTGAAGACGACATCGGGCCTAGCGGCGAGAAGTTGCGCGGAAAGGTCCTCGCCGGGATCGACTTCGACGACCTCGAAACCTTCGGCGCGCAGGGCAGCGGCGCAGCCCTTGCCGGAGGACAGGCTGACATCGCGTTCCGCCGAACGGCCGCCGAGCAGGACCGCCACTCTCTTATATTTACTCACGGCACGCCCACCCGCTTGATTTCCCATTCCAGCGTCACGCCGGATTTTTCCCTGACGCGGTCGCGGACTTCTTCACCCAGCGCTTCGATGTCGGCCGCCGTCGCGTCGCCGACATTGATGAGGAAGTTGCAGTGCATCGGCGAGACCTGCGCTTGCCCTCGCAGCAGGCCGCGGCAGCCGGCATCGTCGATGAGAGCCCAAGCCTTGTGACCCGGCGGGTTCTTGAAGGTCGAGCCGCCGGTGCGCGTCTTCACGGGCTGCGAAGCTTCGCGGTCTGCGACCAGCTTGTCCATGCGGGCGCGGACGGCAGCCGGATCGTCGCGCCTGCCGTCGAAGACGGCGCTGACGAAGATCAGATCGTCGCCGGCCTGCGTCTTGCGGTAGGCGAAGCCCATGTCGGAAGCGGTAAGCTTGACGATATTGCCATTGCCGTCGATGGCGGTGGCTTCGACGAAGACATCCTTGATCTCGCTGCCGTAACAGCCGGCGTTCATGCGCAGCGCGCCACCGACCGTGCCGGGAATGCCGCGGAGGAACTCGAGACCGGCGATACCGGCATCGGCGGCCAGTTTGGCGACATTGGCATCGAGCGCAGCAGCACCAGCCGTGACTCGCGCACCATCGATGGCGACCCTGCCCATCGAGCCCGGCAGGCGGACGACGACGCCGGGGATACCGCCGTCGCGGATCAACAGGTTGGAGCCCACGCCGACGATGCTGACGCGGATGTCGGCCGGCTTGGCGAAGAGAAATGTCGCGAGGTCTTCGGCATCGGCGGGACGGAACAGGATTTCCGCGGGGCCGCCGACTCGGAACCAGACGAGGTCCTTGAGCGGTGCATCCGATGTGTAGGTGCCGCGCACGGGCGGGAGGGCATCGCAGGGCCGGGTCATCATCACTTTCGACCCTCCGTCGCCTGCATCACGACTTCGAGGCCGTTGGCCCATTGCGTGATCGAACCCGCGCCCAGAAACACGATCGCGCCGTTCGCGAGCGTGTTCTCCAGAGACCTGATGAGCGCCGGCAGGTCTTCGGCGCTGTCGATCACCCGCACGTCGCGGTGACCATGGGCGCGCAGCGCCTCAGCAAAGGTGTCGCGGTTGATGCCGTCGATGGGCTTCTCGCCCGCCGCATAGACCGGCGCGATGATCGCGACGTCGGCGTCGTTCAGGCATTTGGCGAACTGCTCGAACGTGTCGTGCAGGCGGGTGTAGCGGTGTGGCTGCACGATGGCGATCACCGGACCCGCATAGGCCTGGCGCGCGGCCTTCAGCGCGGCGGCGATCTTGAAGGGATTATGGGCGTAATCGTCGATGATGGCGGCGCCCTTCCATTCACCGACACGGGTGAAGCGGCGGCCGACACCGGCGAATTTCGCCAGCGCCATGCGGATGGTGTCGTCGGCGATGCCGAGCTCGCGCGCCACGGTGATCGCGGCCAGCGAATTCTGCACATTGTGCTCGCCCGGCATGGGCAGGCATATGTTCTCAAGCCGGATCTGCGTGTTCTTGCGGCGGTCGGTGATGACGACCTCGAAATGCGACACGCCTTCGGCGAATCGGACGTTGAGCGCGCGGACATCGGCCTGCGGACTGAAGCCATAGGTGATCAGGCGGCGATCCTCGATGCGGCCGACCATGGCCTGCACTTCGGGGTGGTCCAGGCACAGCACGGCGAAACCGTAGAACGGGATGTTCTCGACGAAGCGCTGGAAGGCGTCGCGCATCTTGTCGAAGGTGCCGTAGAAATCCAGATGATCGGGGTCGGCGTTGGTGACCACGGCGACGGTGGCCGGCAGCTTGAGGAAGGTGCCGTCGCTCTCGTCGGCTTCCACGACGACCCATTCGCCGGCACCCAGCCGCGCATTGGTGCCATAGGCATTGATGACGCCGCCATTGACGACGGTGGGGTCGAGCCCGCCGGCGTCCAGCAGCGCCGCGATCATGGTCGTCGTCGTCGTCTTGCCGTTGGTGCCGGCGACGGCGACGCAGGAACGCAGGCGCATGATCTCGGCCAGCATCTCGGCGCGGCGCACCAGCGGCAGGCTCTGGGCGCGGGCGGCGTCGAACTCGGGAATGCCGGGCTTGACCGCCGAGGAATAGACCACGGCGGAGACGTCCTTGAGATTGGACGGATCGTGGCCGAGCACGACGGGAATGCCCATCTTGCGCAGGCGCTTGACGTTGGCGTTGTCGGCGACGTCCGAACCCTGAACCTTATAGCCGAGGTTGTGCATGATCTCGGCGATGCCGCTCATGCCGATGCCGCCGATGCCGATGAAATGGATGGTGCCGACGTCGAGCGGCACGCGGGTTTTGGCGGGGGCGGTCATGCGGCCCTCGCGATCTGCTCGACGGCATCGGCGAAGCGAGCGGTGCCATCGGGTTTGGCGATTCTGCGGGCCGCCGCGGCGCGCGTTGCCAGATCGGCCGGCGCGGCCAATATCTCGCCGAGCATCTGCGCCAGTTTTGCGGGCGTCAGTTCGGCCTGGCGCACGCGCCAGCCGCCGCCGGCATCGGCCAGTGCGTCGGCATTGGGGGTCTGGTTGTCGTCGAGGGCATGCGGCAGCGGCACCAGGATGGCGGGACGGCCGATCAGCGCCAGTTCACTGACCGTGCCGGCGCCCGATCTGGCGATCACAAGCTGCGCCGCCGCCATGCGGGCCGGCAGATCGTTGAAAAAGGGCGCGAGATCCGCCTTCACGCCGAGCGCTGCATAGGACGCCTTCGTCGTCTCGAGGTCTTCGGGACGGCATTGCTGGACGATATCGAGACGCGCGCGCGCGGCTTCGGGCAGCAGCTTGACGGCGGCGGGGATGAGGTCGCTGAAGACGTGGGCGCCCTGGCTGCCTCCGAAGGCGAGCAATCTGAGGACCCCACCGTCCTTCGGCGTGTCATAAGGCGCGCCGGCCAGTGCGATCACTTCGGGGCGCATCGGATTGCCGGTGTAGACGACTTTCGACATGTCGTTGGGCAGCTTGCGCACCAGCGGAAAGTTGGCCGCGATCAGGTTCACATTGTTCATCACCAGGCGATTGGCGCGGCCGAGCAGCGCGTCCGGGGTGACGATGGCGGTGGGGATGCCGGAGAAGATGGCCGCAAGCATGACAGGCACGGAAGGATAGCCACCGAAGCCGATGACGACCGCAGGCTTGAGGCGCGCCAGCTTGATCAGCGACATGACGAGGCCGGCCGCGATCTCGAACGGCGAGGCCAGCAAGCCCAGGACCGAGCGATCCGAAAAGGCCGCCGACGGCACCGTTTCGATGGTCACGTTGGGAAACACAGTCGCGTAATTCTTGAACCGCGCATCGGTCATGACGACGACCGTCCGGCCGCGGCGCTGCAACTCGCCGGCCAGCGCCTGCGCCGGGAAGAGATGGCCGCCGCTGCCGCCGGCCGAGAGCACGATCACGCTCATGCGCGCGCTCCCAGCAATTGGAACAGCGACTGCTCGCGGCTGGCGAGTTGCGGGCGCTGACGCGTGACGGCGAGCGCGAAGCCCATGGTCAGCGCGACGGCGAACAGCGACGAGCCGCCATAGGAGATGAAGGGCAATGTCATGCCCTTGGCCGGCAACAGGGCGACCGCGACGCCCATATTGATGAAGGCCTGCAACGCGGTGACGGTGGCGAGGCCGGCGCCGGCCAGCTGCGAGAAACGGTCGCGCTGTTCGGCGGCGCGCAGCAGCAGGCGCACTGTCAGCAGGCAGAACAGGATCGCGATGACGCCGCACAGGATGAGACCGAACTCCTCGCCCGCCACGGCGAAGACGAAGTCGGAATTGGCTTCCGGAATGCGGTACTTGATCGTGCCGACTCCGGGACCGACGCCGGTCAGTCCGCCATGGGCGAAGGCTTTGAGCGCCAGCGTCGCCTGGCCGCCGACATCGGTCGGGTTGAGATACTGATCGATGCGGTGATGCACGTGCGGGAACAGCGCGTAGGCCGCGACGCCCAGCGCCATCATGCCGCCGCTCAAGGCGCCCATCCAGAACAGCGGCGCGCCGGAGAAGAACAGCAGCGCGGCCCACAGCGCCAGCAGCAGCGTCGTCTGGCCGACATCGGGCTGCCGCAGCAGGATGGCGATGGCGGGAAGGATCAGCAGCAGCGTGATGACCGGCTTGGGCAGCGGCATGGCATGGCGGTCGGCGATGATGGCGGCGGCGAGGACGGCAAAGCCGGGCTTGAGGAACTCCGACGGCTGCAGCGAGAACAGGCCCAGATCGATCGAGCGCGTGGCGCCGAGGACTTCATTGCCGATGATCAGCACCAGGCCGGAGCCGATCAGCGCGGCGGCGAAGGTGAAGGCGGCGGCGATCTTGAGCTGCTGCAACGACAGCACCGAGGCGCCACCCAGGATGCCGGCGGCGACGGCGGCGAACAGAATCTGCTTCACCGTGTAGCGGAAATCGCCGGCGATCAGGGCGCTACCCGTCGCGGCGGGGCTGGCGGCAAAGGCGAGCATCAGGCCGATGGTGATGAGCGCCAGCATCAGCAGCAGCGCGACGCGGTCGATGGTCCACCACCAGCTGGCATAGGTGCTGCGGTCGGCGCGACTGTTCATGACGCCTCCCGCACGGGATGGGCGCGCAGATCAGCGACGGCGGCGCGGAAGGCGTCGCCGCGCTGTTCGAAATCCTTGAACTGGTCGAACGAGGCGCAGGCCGGCGAGAGCAGCACGACGGCAGCCGGCAGACCCGACTGCGCCGCGTCGGCGGCGGCGGCGCGGACGGCGGCGTCCAGCGTACGCGAGACCGTGAACGGCGCCTTGCCGCCCAGCGTGTTGGCGAATTCGGTGGCGGCTTCGCCGATCAGATAGGCTTTGCGGATGCGCGGGAAGAATTGCGCGAGGCTCTCGATGCCGCCTTCCTTCGCCTGGCCGCCGGCGATCCAGAAGATGTCGGGATAGCAGGCGAGTGCGCGCGCCGCGGCGTCGGCGTTGGTCGCCTTGGAGTCGTTGACGAAGCGGACCGGACCGATGCGCGCCACATCTTCCATGCGGTGCGCCAGGCCCGGGAAATCGGCGATGGCCTCGGCGACCGCGCGGGCGTCCCGGGCGAAGGACTTGGTCGCGGCGTAGGCGAGCGCGGCGTTCTGCTGATTGTGCGCGCCGGGCAGGTGCGCCGCGGCGACGAGGTCCATGACCTTGGTGGCGCGCTGGCCCTGGGCGTCATAGAGCGCGCCGTCGACCACGAAGACGCCGCGGCCGAGAACCTTGCCGACGGACACCGGCACGGCGCCGGGGCCGCCATTGGAAGCGTGGCGCGTGAAGATCGACGCGGTTTGCGGATCGTCGACGCCGATGACGATCGAACCGGATTTCGAGGTCTGTTTCAACAGGCGCGCCTTGACGGCGGCGTAGTTCTCGAGGGAGCCGTGACGGTCGATATGGTCGGGCGTGATGTTGGTCAGCACCGACACGTCCGGCACCAGGCCGGGCGCCAGATCGATCTGATAGGAGGACAGTTCGAGCACATAGATCGTCTTGGGGCCGGGCGGCTCGAGCTCCAGCACGGCCTTGCCGATATTGCCGCCGACCTGCGCGTCGAACCCGCCGGCGGCAAGGATGTGTCCGATCAGCGCGGTCGTGGTGGATTTGCCGTTGGTGCCGGTGACGGCGATGACCGGGGCACGGCCGGGCACGGCGGGATCGGCGCCGATCTCCCGCGCGAACACCTCCATGTCGCCGATGACGTCGACGCCGGCAGCGCGGGCGCGCGCGACGATGGCGTGCGGCTCGGGATGGGTCAGCGGCACGCCGGGCGAGAGCACGAGGGCCTTCAGTCTGTCCCAGGGCCAGTCGGCAAAGGGCACGACCGCCGCGCCCTCCGCGCTCGCCTGGCGTTGCGCCTCAGGCCTGTCGTCCCAGGCGTAAACGCGCACGCCGCCGGCTTTCAGCGAACGGATCGACGCCATGCCGGTCCGCGCCAGCCCGAAGACGCCGACGTCCAACCTCTCGAAGGAGCGGGCTGCGATCATGTCTATCTGAGCTTCAGCGTGGCGAGGCCGACCAGCGCCAGCACCACCGCGACGATCCAGAAGCGGATGACGATGGTGGGCTCCTTCCAGCCGAGTTGCTCGTAATGGTGATGGATCGGCGCCATGCGGAAGACGCGCTTGCCGGTGGTCTTGAAGGAGATCACCTGCACGATCACGGAAATGGTCTCGAACACGAAAAGGCCGCCGACGATGGCCAGCACGATCTCGTGCTTGACGGCGACGGCGACGGCGCCGAGCGCGCCGCCCAGCGGCAGCGAACCGGTGTCGCCCATGAACACCATGGCGGGCGGCGCGTTGTACCACAGGAAGCCGAGGCCGGCGCCGATCAGGGCCGCGAGGAACACCGCCATCTCGCCGGTGCCCGCGATGTAGACCAGTTCGAGATATTTGGAGAAATTCACATTGCCGACGAGATAGGCGATCAACAGGAAGGTCGCGGCGGCGATGATCACCGGCACGATGGCGAGCCCGTCGAGACCGTCGGTGAAGTTCACCGCGTTGGCGAAGCCGGCGATGACGATGCCGCCGACGACGATGAAGGCGATGCCGAAGGGAATCGCGAAAGACTTGAAGAACGGCACGGTGAGCATGCCGTAGAACGAGGTATCGTCCAGCCGCATCACGGCCCAGGTCGCGACGAAGGCCACGCCGAATTCGACGGCCAGCCGGACATAGCCGCTGACGCCGTCGGACGAGCGCCGGCTGACTTTCAGATAGTCGTCGGCGAAGCCGAGCGCGCCATAGGCGACCGTGACGAACAGGACGATCCAGACATATGGATTCGACAGGTTTGCCCAGAGCAGGGTCGAGACGATCCAGGGCAGGAGGATGAGCAGGCCGCCCATGGTGGGCGTGCCCGCTTTCTCGACGATATGGCGCTGCGGCCCGTCGCTGCGGATCGGCTGGCCCTTGCCCTGCTTGACCTTCAGCCACTGGATCAGCGAGCCGTTGACGATGAAGGCGAAGATCAGCGCCGTGATCACCGCGCCGCCGGAGCGGAAGGTGAGATATTTGAACAGCCGGAAGAAGGCGAGTTGATCGGTGTGGGTCAGGAGCGAGAGGTAATAGAGCATCGGTTACGCACCCCGCGCTTTCAGCGCATCGATAATCACGGCCATCTTGCTGCCGAGCGAGCCTTTGACCAGAACCGTGTCGCCGGATTTCAGCGCGGCGGTCAGTTGCGGCGCGAGTTCGGCCGAGGTCTGCGCCCAGGCGCCGCGGCGGGAGGACGGCAGCGCGTCCCACAGGCCGCGCATCGCCGCGCCGCACAGGAAGACGAGATCGGCGCGCGCGGCTTCGATCGGTTTGGCGAGCCCAGTGTGATGCGTCGTGCCGTCCGGCCCCATCTCGAGCATGTCGCCGAGCACGGCAATGCGCCGGCCGCCGGCGGCGCCGAGCAATGCCAACGCCGCCGTCATCGAGGCCGGATTGGCGTTGTAGCTGTCGTCGATCACCGCCACGCCGCCGGCGCTGAACCGCGCGCCGCGGCCCTTGAGGGCGGCGAAATCCTTGAGCGCCGCCGCGGCGTTGAGAACGTCGCCGTCCAGCACGGCAACGGCCAGGAGCGCGCCGATGGCGTTGCCGGCGATATGCCTGCCGGGCGCGCCGATGCGGAACTCGACCGGCAGGCCGCAGATGTCCGCTTTCACATGGCAACCGTCAGCGGTTTCCTCGTAGGCGGTGAGCCGGGCGTCGCTGCCCGGTCTCTCGCCGAATTTGAGAATGCGCGCGACATGCGCCTGGCGGGCGCGGGCGATGAGGCGGTCGGCGTAGGGGCTGTCGGACGGGATCAGCGCGGCGCCGCCGGGCACGATGCCCTCGAAGATTTCCGACTTGGCGTCGGCGATCGCTTCGCAGGAGCCGAAGAACTCCAGATGCGCCGGCGCGATGGTGGTGACCAGCGCCACATGCGGGCGGACGAAACTCACCAAATTTCGCAACTCGCCGAAATGGTTCATGCCGACTTCGAAGACGCCGAATTTGGCTTCGCGCGGCAGCGAGGCCAGGCTGAGCGGCACGCCCCAATGGTTGTTGTAGGACGCGGCGGAGCAATGCGTCGTGCCCAAGGCGCCGAGCGCGAGACGCAGCAGTTCCTTGGTCGTCGTCTTGCCGGCACTGCCGGTGACGGCGACGATTTTGGCGGACGAGCGGGCGCGAGCGGCTCGGCCAAGGTCTTCGAGGCCGCGCTGGGTGTTGGCGACGGTCAGCAGTGCCGCATCGCGGCCGATGCCGGACGGCTCGTGCGCGACCAGCGCGGCGCCGGCCTTGGCGTCGAAAGCCGACTTGACGAAGTCGTGGCCGTCGCGGTTGTCGCCTTTCAGCGCGACGAACAGGTCGCCGGGCTTCAGCGTGCGCGTGTCGATGGAGAGGCCGTTCACTTCGAAGGCGCGGCCGGGAATGCCCAGCGTGGCGCCCTGCGCTTCCTCGGAGGTCCATAGCGCGGTCATGCGGCGCGCCCTCCCAGGGAGATCGCGGCCTTCACGGCTTCGTCGCGGTCGGAGAAGGGACGGATTTCGCTGCCGACGATCTGGCCGGTTTCGTGGCCCTTGCCGGCGATGATGAGAATGTCGCCCGGCTTCAGCGCGGCGATGCCGGCATGGATGGCTTGAGCGCGGTCGCCGATCTCGCGCGCGCCGGGCGCGCCGGCGAGCGCTTGCCTGCGGATGGTGGCGGCGTCTTCGCCGCGCGGATTGTCGTCGGTGACGATCACCACATCGGCGTTGTTCGCCGCGGCCTCGCCCATCAGCGGGCGCTTGCCTTTGTCGCGGTCGCCGCCGCAGCCGAAGATGACATGCAGCCTGCCCGCGACATGCGGGCGGATCGCGGTGAGGACCTTCTCCAGCGAGTCCGGCGTGTGGGCGTAGTCGACATAGATCGGCGCGCCACTGGCCGCATACGCAACTTTTTCCAGACGGCCCGGCGCGCCCTTCAGATGTTCCAGCGCCGCGAAGACCTTGGCCGCGTCGCCACCGAGACCGATGACGAGGCCCGCCGCGACCAAGACGTTCGATGCCTGGAAGCTGCCTGCCAGTGGCAGCGAGACGGTGTAATCACGGTTCGCGTGGCGCAGCTTGAGCGTCTGGCCGTCGATGCGGCCCTCGCGAGAGATCAGTTTGATGGCGTCGCCGGCTTCGCCGACGGTCATGACCTGAAGACCGTGCTGGACGGCGGCGGCGATGAAGCGATCAGCATGAGCGGCGTCGGCGTTGACCACGGCGATGCCGCCCTGGCGCACGACTTCGCCGAACAGGCGCAGCTTGGCACGCAGGTAGTGCTCGAAATCCGCGTGATAGTCCATGTGGTCGCGGGTGATGTTGGTGAAACCGCAAGCGGCGATCTCGACGCCGTCGAGGCGGAACTGGTCGAGGCCGTGGCTGGAGGCTTCCAGCGCCAAATGGTCGATCCCGTTCCTCTTCAGCTGCGCCAGCAGACGGTGGATTTCGATCGGATCGGGCGTGGTGTGCCGAAGCGGGAATTCGCCCGACGGCGTGACGACGCCGACGGTGCCCAGACTGGCGGCGGGAAGGCCCAGCGCCGTCCAGATCTCGCGCACGAAAGCGACGATGGAGGACTTGCCCTTGGTGCCGGTGACGGCGGCGACGGTCCTGGGCTGCGCGCCGAAGAAGCGGGCGGCGTGGCGCGCGAGGCCAAGGCGCGGATTGTCGTCGGCGATGAAGCGCACGCCGAGCGCACTGGCAGTCGGCGCGACTTCGGGGCGGCCGAGCACCGCGACCGCGCCGCGCGCGACAGCTTCCTTCACAAACTCCGCGCCGTTGGCCTTGCTTCCCGGCAAGGCCGCGAACAGATAGCCAGGCCTGACCTCGCGGCTATCGCTCGCGAGCCCGGTGAATTCGACAGAGTGATTGTTGGGGGGCGCCTGCATGGCGTTCTTGCCCATCTTACCCGATGTGCCCATTTTCTTAGACGTAATTCTGGCTCCCGATTGTGGTCCCATTATGGGTTGTCGCGCGATGCTACGGTGACGGGCTTCTGCGGCACGCCCAGGATCGGCGCAATGCGCGAAATCACGCGGCCGGCCAGCGGCGCGGCAGTGGAGCCGGCCAGCGCGATGCCGCCGGTTTCCCTGGTGCCGTGCGGCTCGTCCAGCAGGACGAAGACGGCGTAGCGCGGATTTTCGATCGGGAAGGCGGCGAAGAACGAGGTTACCAGGAGGTGGGAGTAGCTGTGTCCGTTCGGCTTCTGGGCCGAGCCGGTCTTGCCGCCGACGTCGTAGCCGGGAATGTCGGCCTTGCGGCCGGTGCCATTGGTCACGACGTAGCGCAGCAATTGCCGCATCTGGACGCTGGTCTCGGGTTTGAGAATCTGTTCGCCGCGGGCGTCGGCGGGATGCTTGAGGAAGGTCGGCACGATGCGCCGGCCGCCATTCACCACGACGGAAGCGGCGGCAAGATAGGAGAGCGGCGTGACCGAGATGCCGTGGCCGAAGCCGATGGTGGCGGTCTCGATCGTGCCCCAATGGGACGGATAGATCGGCGGCGCGCGTTCCGGCAATTCGGTGTTCAGGATGTCGAGCAGCCCGAGCCGCATGAGGAATTGGCGCTGACGCTCCGCGCCGGAGCGCAACGCGATCTGCACCGTGCCGATGTTCGAGGAATGGGCCAGCACGTCGCGCGCCGTGTAGCTGGCCGGCATGTGTTCGGCTTCGTGAATCGTGTACTTGCCGATTCTGTAGCCGTTGCCGATGCGGAAGACCTCGTCGGGATTGGTGGTGTGGTCTTCCGTGGCCAACGCGAAGGTCAGGACCTTGAACACCGAGCCGAGCTCATAACGGTCGGCGGCCATGATGTTGTGGTCGGAGTCGTCGGACGTCAGGTGGCGGTAGTTGGGGTCGAAATCCGGCATCGAGACCATGCCGAGAATCTCGCCGGTGTCGACGTCCATCACGATGCCGCCGGCCTTGACGGCGTGGAAGGTCTGGCGCGCTGCTTCGACCTCGTTCGCCAGGATGTATTGCACGCGCATGTCGATGGAGAGTGCGACCGGCTGGCTGGTGCCGGTGCGCACGGGGACTTCCAGGCCGAGCTCGAGACCGGACTGGCCGTTGCCGTCCGGATCGGTGACGCCCAGGAGCTGCGCAGTGGCGCGGCCGTCGGGATAGTAGCGCTTGCTGCCGGGCTCGAATTCGAGGCCCGGCAGGCCCAGATGCATGATCTTGTCCTGCACATCGGGCGTCAGCTGGCGCGCCACCAGGACGTAGGGATGCCTGGTGTTCGCGAAGCCGGCCTTCAGGCGCGCTGCGCTGGTGCCGGTGACGCGCGCCAGATCGCGCGCGGCGCCGTCCCTGTCGGACAGCACCTCGGGACGGGCGTAGAGATCCATCACCGGCAGGTCGCGGGCGAGCAGCTCGCCATTGCGGTCGGTGAGATCGCTGCGCGCGGCGGCGGCGGTGTCGAGCGCCAGTCCGGCATGGAACGATTTGAGCAGCGTGACGTCGACGAGGCGCACGCCAACCAGCGCGAAGGCCGCAACGCACAGGGCCGCACCGATCACGATACGCCGCTGATAGATCGTCGGGCCTTGTGGCATGCGGTTCAGAGTCCGGCTGGAGCAGCGGTCGGTTCGGGGTTCGGCGCCTGCGCGTTGGCTTGGCGGATCGGCGCGGTGGTGAGCGGCATCGGATCTTCGCCGCGGCGCGGCAAGAGCTCGAAGGACGACAATTGCACGGCCGGGGTGCCGTTCAGGCCCAGACGGTTGGCGGCGAGGGCCTGGATCTGGCCGGGACCGGCGACGCGTTCCCATTCGGTTTCGAGCACGCTCATATTCGCCTGTTCGCGGACGATCTCGCCGCTCACCTGGCGCAGCGCGACGCTCGCCACCCGCGTTCGCTCCGAGACGTGATAGAGCGCCAGGATGGAGAGGCCCATCAGGGCGACGCAGAGCGTGTTGAGAACTCGAACCATGAGAGGCTCCTAGGCTGCGAGACGTTGCGCCGCGCGCAGACGGGCGGACCGCGCGCGGGGATTGGCATGAACTTCGCCGTCGCCGGGCTTCAGCGAAGCGAGCAGGCGGAACGAGGTTTGGTGAACGCGGCGCGTGACCGGCGCGTGCCGCGAGGCGTTGGGCGCGGCGCTGCTGCGGCCGAGGAGGAAGCGCTTGACGATGCGGTCCTCCAGCGAATGGAAGGCGACGACGACGAGGCGGCCGTTCGGCGCCAGCGCGTTCGCGGCGGCATCGAGGCCGCGCTCGAGTTCGCCCAGCTCGTCGTTCACGTGGATGCGCAGCGCCTGGAAGGTGCGCGTGGCGGGATGGATGGCGAAGCGCGCGGCGGCCGGCCCCTGCGCCTGCTTGACGATCTCGGCGAGCTGCGCCGTCTCGGTCACCGGGCGCGCGGCGATGATGGCGCGGGCGATGCGGCGGGCGTTGCGCTCCTCGCCGAGGCGGAAGAGCACGTCGCTGAGCGCTTTCTCGTCGGCGCCGTTGACGAAATCGGCGGCGGATTCACCTTGCCGGCTCATGCGCATGTCGAGCGGACCGTTGCCCTGGAAGGAGAACCCGCGATGCGGCTCGTCGAACTGGAAGGACGAGACGCCGAGATCGAGCACGACGCCGTCGGTACGTTCGCCGCCGAGATAGGATTCCAGATTGGAGAACTCGCCCTGCACCAGAGTGAGGCGGCCCGCGAAATGCTTGACCAGGGCTTCGCCGCGCGCGATGGCGTCGGGATCGCGGTCGATGCCGAGCACGCGGCAATCGGCGGCTTCGAGGATGGCGCGCGTATAGCCGCCGCCGCCGAACGTGCCATCGACATAATGCTCACCGTCCTTGGGGCTGAGCAGCTTCAGCACTTCGGCGAGCATCACGGGAACATGCGCGCTCATGCGCCACCTGCCAGGAGCTTTTCGCGCTGCGCCCTGAGGCGCGCGATGCTTTGCGCTTCGGCGGCGGCGAAGGCGTCGGCGTCCCAGATCTGGAATTTCTGCGACAGGCCGACGAAGGCGACGCGATCCTTCAGCTGTGCGTGCGCGATCATGGCGTCGGGCAGACGGACGCGGCCGCCATCGTCGAGCGGCAGCAGCTGCGTGCGCGCGACGATGGCGCGCGCGGTGTCGTCATGCGCCGGCGAGAGAAAGGGATCGAGCGCGGCGAGGCGCTCGTTGAGATTGTCGACCGCGATCTGGCCGAAGCCTTCGAGCACGTTCTCGAAGAACGACGGATAGACGTAGACACCGGCCGTGTTCTGCGCGACCAGAACCTGGCGGAAGGACGCAGGGATGCAGACGCGCCCCTTGCTATCGAGCGAGCCCAGTACCGTCGACATGAACGGCAGGCTGGTCATAAAACGGGCATCCCCCAGTGTCCGAGAGGGGGCTGTGGGTGCGACGGCCGCTATGGCGTCAGATCAAACCCCTGGGACAGTCTGGGATAGCATGGGAAATAGTCGCAGGTCAACAAATAACGTAGATATTTGAGGGACTTGGGGACACTACCACTGGAATCGACTCGTCTAGCTGTGGTGGTCGTGGAACAAATCCGCAACACGTAAAGATTGCAGTTACCGGGGTAAACAAAGGCTTAACACCCTAGCCCTGATTTCCGTCCTATCCTTCGGTGCTGGGAATATTAGCACACACCGGGCGGCTGCACCGGGAACGATGCATGCGTTAGACGCCGTCACGCCATGCCGAGAAAGCGTTGGCGATGGGCGGCGCGCGGGCGCATGCAGCCCGCGAACCAGCGACGGACGGACTCATGCGCGAAGCGATTGTCCTCAAGCCGATCGGATTTGTCCGCGGCGGGCGCGCCGAACCGATCGACGATGCCTGGGACGGCGTCGAAGCGGCGATCGAACTGGACGCCGGCCAGTTCAAGCCGGATGCGACGGCGAGCCTCGGCGACTTCTCGCATATCGAAGTCGTGTTCCATTTCAACCTTGTGCCGGGCGACGAGATCAACAGCGGCGCGCGCCATCCGCGCGGCCGCAGCGATTGGCCGCTGGTCGGCATCTTCGCGCAGCGCGGCAAGGGGCGGCCGAACCGCATCGGCGTGACGGTGTGCGCGCTGGTCGCCGTCGACGGATTGAAGCTCGCCGTGCGCGGGCTGGACGCCATCGCCGGCACGCCGGTGCTGGACATCAAGCCGGTGATGACAGGCTTTTTGCCGCGCGGCAGGGTCCGCGAGCCGGACTGGGCGCGCGAGTTGATGGCCGGGTACTGGTAAGCCTTCCGGCGCTCGGCGATTTCGTTTTGGACCCGTAACAGCAGGCTTCTTGCGCCCCGCCGGTACGCGGCGATGCGGGCGCGCAGCCGGCGCGCCTCGCGATCCTCGCGCCCATGCTTGAGGGCGTTGCGGTTGCCGCGCGGCGCCCCAAGCTTTGGCTGCCAGATCTGGTCGGGACGCAACATCTTGATCATTGTTTTCAGGATTCTGACTTTTTTTCCTGCTTCACGCGACTCCACTTGGAGATGATCTTGGCGACCATGGCTTCCTCATCAGGCGGCGCGTGGCGCAGTTTGGCGACCGCCCTGGCGACATTGGCGCCGGTCTCGGCGATACTCGTGGCGCTGCGTATGAAAGCCAGGCGGTCTTCGACGTTCGGCGACTGGACGATGCAACGGACGGCGACTTCGCTCATGAGGAAGTGACACTCGCCGATGATGGCGTTCAGCAACTTCTCGGTGTCTTGGGCGGGCGCCTCGGTGCGGCGGATCAGCCGGGGATTGTCCTCCGGCAGACGACCGGGCAGGTCGAGATCGGGCAGCTCTTCACTGGAGGACGGACCGATGGCCAGCGGCACGATGACGTCGGGCTTGGCCAGGCCGACGCCGGGCAGGATCGCGTGCCGGCCGGTCTTGGGAGTCGGGCGAATGGCGGGGTCGTCGGATGCGGATTCGGGGCGCTTGATATCGCGGGTTTGGGACATGGATTGGGCCTTTCTCGTGGGACAATCCAGCTGAAATGGGTACCAAAACCTAGTTGTCAAGGGGTCAGGTTGAAATTATTTTCTGAAATATTCTTGCGGTTGTATGGCGCCAGGTTCCCCGGCCATTCCCGCGCCGGTGAAAGCCATTTGGTTTGGGTGGGCGCCATGACAGTTTGGCTGCGCGAGTGCATGGAATTGCATAGAAGGCGCCGCCGCGCGACAGAGGAACATCGATGACGGACGTTCGGCTCGGCCTGCGCGACGGGATCGTGAAATTCGGCAGGGACGATTTCATCGCGCAGCTGCACGACGAGGCGCCGCTGTACAAGGACGCCAGCGGCTTGTGGGTGGCGAGCCGGTTCGAGGATGTGCGGGCGATCCTGCTGGATCACGCGCGGTTTTCGTCCTCGGCCATGGCGGGCGGCGGCGGGCAACTCGGCGTCGGCTTTCCGCTGCTGACCGACGATCCGCCGCGCCACACGGTGCTGCGCGGGCTTCTGGCGAAAGCCTTCACGCCCGCGGCGATGGAAGCGATGCGTCCCGCCATCGAGACGCTGGCGCGCGACCTGGCGGACGCGATTCCCAAAGGCGAGGAGATCGACATCGTCGCGGCGATGACGACGCCGCTGCCGGTGGCGGTGATCGCCGGCATGATGGGCGTGCCCAACGAGCGCGCGACGGATTTCAAGCGCTGGTCGAACGCGGTGGTCGGCATCCAGGACAATCCGTTCCAGCCCGAGCGCCTCAAACTGCTGATGGAGTTGCGGAGCTATTTCAGCGAACTGGCGGCGGCGCGCCGCGCGGCGCCGGGCGAGGATCTGGTCAGCGCCCTGATCAGGGCCGCCGACCTGGGCGAGACGCTGAGCGACGACCAGGTGGTGGGGTTCTGCATCCTGCTGATGATCGCGGGCAACGAGACGACGACCAACCTGCTCGGCAACCTGCTCAACCGCCTGGCGCGGGCACCCGAGAACTGGGCCGCGCTGCGCGCCGACCCCAGCGGCATCGAGCGCGCGATCGAGGAATCCCTGCGCATCGATTCGCCGGCGCAGATGGTGATCCGCCGCGCCCAGCAGGACGTCGCGCTCGGCGGCGCGACCATTCCGGCCGGCGAGATGGTGATGGTCTATCTCGCCTCGGCCAACCGCGATCCGGCCAAGTGGGACGAACCGGCGAATTTCGAACTGCGGCGCGCGCGGGAGCGCCATGTCGCGTTCGGCCACGGCGTCCACAGCTGCATCGGCGCGCCGCTGGCGCGGATGGAGGCCAAGGCCGCGATGTCCGCGCTGGTGGCGCGCTTTGCGACCATCGCGCACGGCGCCGAACGCGGCAAAAGACTGCCGGGCGGCTTGCTGTATGGCTTTCACGCGCTGCCGGTGGTGTTCGGCTAAGGCGCGCGGACGTGACGGCGGACGATCCCTACGATCTGCAGCGCTTCGTGGCGGCGCAGGCGCCCGTGATCGCGCAAGTGCTGGCGGAGCTGCGCGCCGGCGCCAAGCGGACGCATTGGATGTGGTTCGTGTTTCCGCAAGTTTCGGGCCTCGGCGCCAGCGCGATGGCGCGGCGCTATGCGATTTCGTCGCTGGACGAAGCGAAGGCGTATCTGGCACATCCGGTGCTGGGCCAGCGGCTGCGCGACGGCACGCAGCTGGTGCTGGACGTGAAGGGGCGCACGGCACGCGAGATTTTCGGCGCGCCGGACGATCTGAAGTTCCGTTCGTCGATGACGCTGTTCGCGCGGGCGGCGCCCGGCGGCGGGCCGTTCGAGGCCGCGCTCGAGACCTATTTCGCCGGCCGCGACGATCCTTTGACGCTGGAACGGCTGACCTGACGCGCGTCTAAGTGGTTTTGCGTAGCCGTCCACGCCGTCCGGGCAAGGGACGGTTAGGGTTGCGCGCCTAGAAATGTCCGTGCAGCGGGCAAAGGACGGGCCGGCCTTGAAAAAGAGCATCGCGATCGACGCCATCGCCGGGTTGCACCTGGAAGAAGCCAACGCCGCGCTGGCGAGCCATTGGCTTTCGCTGTGGCAGGGCGATGCGCTGCCGCCGCGCTCCGCCTTCCATCCCGCGAAGCTGAAACCCTATCTGTCCAACCTCATCCTGTTCAACGTCGTTCCCGACGCGAGCGTCACCGTGCGGCTGGCCGGCACGAGCTACCGCCACATATTGGGCAAGGAACTGACGGGCATGGACTGGCTGGCGGACGCGCCGCAGAGCCATCGCGCCACGCGGCTGGCGATATTCTCGGCCGTCGCGCGCGGCGCGGTCATCGCGGCACACCGGCGGATCGCCATGACCACCGGTGACGATTATCTCAGCGAGGAGATCCTGCTGCCGTTCGCGCGCGAGGCCAGCGGCCTGCATCCGGTGATGGTCCACGTCAACTTCAAGCCCGAGCAGTTCCTGAAGATCAAATCGCTGGCGCAGGTGACGGGCGATCCGCTGGATTGGACGCTGATGGAGTTGGGAATTTGATCTTCCCGGAGGGCATTTTACGGACAAAACGCGAATGTGCTATGCTAGGCGCATGAGCGTTGACGAGATCGAAAAGGCAATCACGAAACTGTCCACAAAGGACCGTGCGCAGCTTCGCGCCCGGCTGGACGAGATCGACGCCGCGGAATTCGATGCGAAGATCGAGCGCGATGCGAAGAGCGGAAAGATAGACAAGCTCATCGAACAGTCCGAAGCGGATTTCCGGGCCGGCCGCTATCGCGAGTTATAGCAGTTCACGAAAGCTTGTGATCATAGTCGTTGTGCTTGCCGATCCAGTGCCACCGCATGTCACCGTCCACTTCTGTCGCGATCGCGCGATATTGTAAGCCGATCCGAATGCTCCAAATGCGTCCGACTTTCTTGAAGTGAAGGGATGGATGCTTGGGATTTTCTTTCAGCAGCGCGAAATTCTTGTCCGCCAGATCTCGGACACTTGACGGCAGCTTGCCGTACCCGTCCCAAAACGATCGGCTGGCAAGGTGCTTCATCCCCACAGGAAATAACCAGGACCGCGAGCCGTCAACGGCTTGTCGGAGAACAAGCCGTTTCTCCGGCGCTGCAATGTTCACCGCAAATATAGTCGGTTGGTTCCATAAGCAGCGATCAAATGCGTCAGATGGCCTGTAAGCCGGGTTCTGTTCACCGCTTGCGCGGATCGATGACCATTCCTCTGGGACGACAGTTGCCTGCCGCCTCTCGCGACCTACCCGGACGGCTATCCGGAAACGGATTACGTGCCGTCCCTATTTGGTCTTGCTCCCGGTGGGGCTTGCCTTGCCGCGTCTGTTGCCAGACGCGCGGTGCGCTCTTACCGCACCATTTCAACCTTGCCGCGGCTTTAGGCCGGTAGGCGGTGTCATTTCTGTGGCGCTGTCCCTGGGGTCGCCCCCGCCGGTCGTTATCCGACACCGTGTCTCCGTGGAGCCCGGACTTTCCTCGACACCCTGTTTTCACAGAATGCCGCGGCCATCCGGCCATCTGACGCGTGGCGAGGTATAATGCAGGATTGAGTCAAATGACAGTGCGGACCGGATGCTGCCGCTGCTGGAATACGATCTCACCGCATAGCGTTTTAGCGATCCGGTTTGCCGGGCGTTAACGCGATTCGAGAAGCCTCAAAGTTCCGGGAACGCATCACCACCGCAACGACTCTCTCATCGCAACCAGCGACGAGGCAGATCATGGGACGTGACGGCAGGGTTCCCGACAATACAGCCCAGGCGGCGGAATTGCCGCCGCCCGGAACCGTGCGCTGGGTGCCGCGGCGCAAGGCGCAGGTGGTGGCGGCGGTGCGCGGCGGCGGGCTCAGCCTCGACGAGGCCTGCCGGCGCTATGCGCTGACGGTGGAGGAATATCTGTCGTGGCAGCGCGCCATCGACAAGTTCGGCCTGCCCGGCCTGTGCGTCTCGCATGCCCAGGAACATCGCGCCGACGTCTAGCTCAGCGCGTAATCCACCGCGGCGAGCGCGTGCAGCGTCGTCGTGTCGAACAGCGGCACGGCGGAGTCTTCGGGCTTCACCAGCAGCGGCAGTTCGGTGCAGCCCAGGACGATGCCTTGCGCGCCCCGGGCGATCAGGCGCGCGATGATCCCGGCGTAGGCGGCGCGGGAGCTTTCCAGGAATTTGCCGCGCACCAGTTCTTCGTAGATGACGCGGCTGACTTCGGCGGCGTCATCGCCGTCCGGCGTGATGACGTCGACGCCGTAGCGCGCCTGGAGCCGGCCGCGGATGATGCCGTCCTGCTCCATGGTGTAGCGCGAGCCGAGCAAGCCGACGCGGCGCAGGCCGGCCCTGTCGATGGCCTTGCCGAGCGGATCGGCGATGTGCAGCAGCGGCAGGCGCACGGCCTTTTCCATCTCTTGCGTGGCGCAGTGCATGGTGTTGCAGGCGATGAGCAGGAAATCGGCACCGGCTTTCGCGAGGTCAGACGCGACGCGCGCCATCAGGGCGTTGGCCTCGTCCCACCTGCCGGCCTGTTGCAGCGCCGACATCTCGTCGAAGTCGAACGAATACAGGAGCAGCCTGGCCGAGTGCACGCCGCCGAGGCGCTTCTGCACCTCGCGGTTGAGGAGCTGGTAGTAGATGGCGGAGGACTCCCAACTCATGCCGCCCAGGATGCCGATGGTCTTCATGGCAAAGAGGCTAGCAGGCGCCGAGTGGCGCGGAAGCATCACATTTGCATGACGGCTCTGCCCGCAGTTGACAGGATCGCAGATACACGGCCATGGTCCGCCACCGATCAGGGATCGATCACGATGGGTAAGACACTTTCATAGCGGCCTAGCCGCATCGCCCGCCGGTCCGCAACGGGCCGGCTTCCCATCGCTATAAGAATCCATCGGTGTCCGCATGGCATTTCTGCGCAACGACGCGATCAATCGCGTCAATCTGCATACCGGCGTTCAAGCTCTCGCCCAAAGCGGCGGCGGCGTTTTCTTCCTGGTGTTCCTGGTGCGCTATGGCGTGCCGATTGCGTTCGTGCTGCTGGCGCTGGCGGGAATCATGACGGCGCGCCTGGCGCTCAGGCCGCTGATCCTGCCGCTGGCAAGGCGCTGGGGCATGAAGCCGTTGCTGATCGCCGGAACGATCATCCTTGCGGCGCAGTATCCGATCCTGCCGGAGATTCACGGCGTGGGCAGCGCGCTGGCGGCGCTGTGCGCGGTGTCGGCGGTCGGCGAGATTTTCTACTACCCCGCCTACAACGCCTATTTCGCCTCGCTCGGCGACGCCGAACATCGCGGCCATCAGATCGGCGCGCGCGAGGCGCTGGTCTCGATCGTGGGGATCGTGGCGCCGCTGCTGGGCGCGTGGGGACTGGTGACCTTGGGTCCGCGCGCGATGTTCGCCTGCGTGGCGGCGATCCAATTGCTGGCCGTCGTGCCGCTGATCGGCGCGCCCAATGTCGCGGTCAAGGCCGCGGCGCCGGGCGCCTTTGCCGCCGCGCGGCTGGGCGCGATCCTGCAAGCGGCGGACGGCTGGTTCGATTGCTATTTCATCTTCGTCTGGCAGATCGCGCTGTTCGTCGCGCTGGGCGAAAGCTTCGCGGTCTATGGCGGCGCCATGGCCCTGGCGGGTCTGGTCGGGGCTGTGTCCGGCCTGCTGCTCGGACGCCATGTCGACGCCGGCCATGGCGTGCGCGCCGTCACCATCGCCTATGGCGGGATGGCCGCTATCGTGCTGCTGCGCGCGGCGAGCCTGGACTGGCCGCTGTTGGCCGTCGCCGCCAACGCGTTGGGCGCCCTGCTCGGCACGCTGATGCTGCCGGCGGGCACGGCGATCTACAATCTCGCCAAGGCCTCGCCCTGTCCGATGCGCTTTCACATCGCGACCGAAGGCGGCTGGGATGTGGGGTGCGTCTGCGCCTGCCTGATCGCGGCGGCGCTGTGCGCCTGCGGCGTTTCGTTCTGGGCGACGATCCTGGTGGCGCTGCCGCCGCTCGGCCTCGCGTCGACGCTGCTACGCCGGCATTACGCGGCGCAGCTTCCATGAGCGCGCCCAGGATGCACGCCGACGAAGTGGAGACCGACACAGCGCTGGTGCGCCGGCTGCTGGCGGCGCAGTTTCCGCAATGGGCCGGGCTTGCCGTCGCGCCGGCCCTTTCGTCCGGCACGGACAATGCGATGTACCGGCTCGGCGAGAGCATGGCCGTCCGGCTGCCGCGCCGGCCCAGCGCCACGGCGTCGCTGGCGAAGGAACTGGCGTGGCTGCCCGCACTGGCGCCGCACCTGCCGCTGGCGATCCCGGTCCCGCTCGCCAGGGGCGCGCCCGGCGAAGGTTATCCGTGGGCGTGGTCCGTTTGCCGCTGGCTCGCCGGCGAAAATCCGCTGCGCGGGCACATCGCCGATCCCAGCCGGATGGCCGCCGATCTGGCGGACTTCATCCTCGCCCTGCGGCGGATCGATCCCGAGGGCGGCCCTAAGCCGGGGACGCACAATTTCTGGCGCGGCGTGACGCTGGCGCGGCGCGACGGTTACACGCGCGAGGCGATCGAGGCGCTGCACGGCGCAATCGATGCGCGCGCCGTGACGGCGGCGTGGGAGAAAGACTCGCGCGCACCGCCCTGGCCGAGTGCGCCGGTGTGGATCCACGGCGATCTCAGCGCCGGCAATCTGCTGGCGGTCGACGGACGGCTGAGCGCGGTGATCGATTTCGGCGGCCTGGGCGTGGGCGATCCGGCCTGCGACCTGATCGTGGCGTGGAGCCTGTTCGAAGGCGAGGCGCGGGACGCATTGCGCGCCGCGCTGGCGGCCGACGACGCGACCTGGGCGCGCGGCCGCGGCTGGGCGCTGTCCACGGCGCTGGTCGCGCTTGCGTATTACGAGGCGACGAGCACGATGATCGCGGAAGGCGCGCGGCGCACGATCGGTGCGGTGCTGGATGATCTCTCCCGCACTTAGCGGGAGAGGGCGACCTGAGCGAAGCGAAGGTGAGGTGAGGGGGTGTCGGATAGTCGCCAAGTCTGTACCCCTCACCCAGCAAAATCTAACGCTTAGCTTCGCTGCGCTAAACGTAAGATTTTGCGTCCCTCTCCCGCTCGCGGGAGAGGTTAGCTCACGGCCTTCAGCGCCAGGAGCGCGGCGAGCGCGCTGGCGCATTCGCCGTCCCATTGGCCGTTGATTTGGGTCGGGCGGAAGTGGCGCTGGAAGGCGGTGATGACGGCGGTCACGGAAACGTCCGTGTGCGGAGGAAGGCCGTAGCCATAGCTGGAGAGGCATCGCCCAGCGTCCGCCCCCTCCACCGCTGCGCGGTCCCCCTCCCCCGTAACAACGGGGGAGGAAAAGTTCGGCCACACGCCGATGCCGAATTCGGCGAGCTGTTGCCAGGGGAAGAGTTCGCCGGGGTCTTCCTTGCGCGCGGGCGCGACGTCACTGTGGCCGAGGACGCGGGCGGGCGGAATCGGATGGCGTTTGAGGATGGCCCCCGCCAGATCGATCAGCGCGGCGATCTGCTCCGCCGCGAAGGCGATGTAGCCGAATTCGTGGCCGGGATTGACCAGCTCGATGCCGATGGAGCGGCCGTTGACGTTGCTCTCGCCGGCCCACCAGGAGACGCCGGCATGCCAGGCGCGGCGCTCCTCCGCGACATGGGCGAAGACTCGGCCGTCGCGGCCGATGGTGTAGTGCGCCGAGACCTTCGCGGCCGGATCGGTGAGCCGCGCCAGCGCCTCGTCCGCCGTCCGCATGCCGGTGTAGTGCAGCACCAGCATGTCGATCGCCGCGCCATCGGGACGCGCGTCGTGATTGGGCGAGAGGCAGGAGACGATTTTCAGCGTCATCAAGAATCCAAGGACGACTTACGCGTGATCGTGGCCGCCGATGCGGCCGGGGCGCCAATAACCTTCTGCGCAAGTCTGCTCCTTGCCAAGACCGCGTTCGAGCAGGCGCTGGCGGATAGCGCGGACATTGCTGGTCTCGCCGATAACATAAGCATGGCCGTGGCGGGGCGGGAAAGCGAAGGCTTCGACGGCATCGAACAGGATACGGCTGGGACCGGCGGGCGCGCCACCCCGCGGCAGCCAGACGATCTTCGCGTCACCGGAAACCGCCTGGCGCTCGCCGTCGTCGGCGATCTCGATGAAGGCGAAGGCTTTGGCGCCGGGCGCCAGACCCTCAAGCATCGCGAAAATGGCCGGGATGCAGGTCTCGTCGCCGGTGAAGAGATGCCAGTCGGCGTCGCGGATATAAGTGTGGCCGCGCGGGCCGGCGGCGGCGATGGAGTCGCCCGGCCTGGCGGCGCGCGCCCAATCGCCCGCCGGGCTTGAGCCGTGCAAGACAAAGTCGATGGCGAGCGTGCGCGCCACCGGATCGTGGTCGCGGATCGTGTAGTGGCGGCGCACGATGGCGCCGTCGCCGATGGGAAGCTCAAGCACCAGGTCCTGGCCGCGCTTCCAGACCAGCTCGTTGAGGTCGGCGCCCTTGAATTCGACGCGCAGCATGTGCGGCGTGAGCTGCGTCTTGCCCGTGACGTGCAGGCGCCAGACGCGGCGGCCCTTGCGGCCCAGGAAAAGCGCGAGCTGCGAGATCGCGTTCGGCGATTTGGTTTCGGCCAGACTCATCGGCGCCTCGTCACATGAAGATCTTGTAGGCGACGGTATCGCCGTTCGCCCGTTTCAGGGAAAATTCCGCGCCGGCTTCATGCTCCTGCACCAGGGCCTCGAAGACGCGCAGTGCGTTGCGGATGACCTCGGCATAGGACGCGGCCTCGGTCTTTTCCTTCAGGCGCTGCAATCGCTCCATGGCCTGGGGCGGCATTTCAAGCTGGACGCGCGTGGTGGTGCGCTCGCCGGTCTCCATGGCGTCGGCGGCGGCGCGCATGGCCTCCGCGGCGGCGCCGTGAAAACGGCCGTGACGATGTCTCATGCGCTTGTTCCTTAAGCCGCGGGATCTTGCGGCGTTGTCGCGGGCGGGCTGGCCGGCGGTTGGTTCGCCCGCGGCTGCGCCGGCGGCGGCGGACGCTGGGAATAGTCGTGCGGCCCGAAATCGAAGGGATCGATGCCGTGGTGCCGGCTGGCGGCGAACAGCGCCACCACGGCCAGGATGCCGACCACGACATAGAGATGCGAGAAGGCGAAGACGATCAGCGCGATCACCGCGAAGAAGGCCAGCAGCCGAAAGAGGCCGAAGCCGAAAAAGTGCGGATACCAGCCGCGGCCGTAGTCGTAGGAGCCGCCGCCGTAATACTCGCCGCGGCGCTGGTCGCGATACGCGCGGCGGCGGGCGCGCCATTCGTCGCGCTGGCGGCGCCAGTTCTCGGCTTGGCTTTTCCAGGCTTCGCGCTGGGCGCGCCATTCGTCGCGGCGGCGTTTCCAGTCTTCGAATTCGGCGCGATCGTCGCGCGGAGCGTCGCCGCCTGCGGCGCTCGAACTGCCTGCGGCGCTGGAGTTGCCTGCGGCGCCGGGGCCGCGTCCGTCATCGAGCGGAAAGTCATCGCCGATGCCGACACCGTATTTGCTCATGGTTATCTCCTCATTTGAGCGGAGCCTGTGATACGGCTCTTACACTCATCATAAAGTCATCAAAGGCTCGCTCGTCAAGGGGAGTCATCAAATAATCATCATATTATTTTTAGCGTAGCAAAATCAGTATGTTACTTGTCCGGCCGGGTCGTGAGTTCGTGCAGCACGCAGAGCGGATCGACCATCACGGTGTTCGCTGCGCTGCCGAGCGAGCGGCCGACAGTCTTGGTGAGACTGGTGCAGGGCACCGCCAGCGGCGCGTTGCGGGCGGCGATGGCAGCGGACCAGCGCGCCGATTGCACCGCGTGGATCGTGACCGCCCCGGGGATGGCGCCTTGCAGCGAGGCGATGCTGAGCGCGCCACTGCAATGGGCGCGCTGATCGCGCGTCAGGTTGGCGAGGTTCTCCGGCGCGCAGCCGAACAGCGACAGACCCAGGCCCGTCACCATCGGCGGCGACAGCGCGTTGCTCGCACGCGGCGGCGGCGTGTAGCGAAAGAGCGGCGGCGAGATGCTCCGCGCCGGCGGGATGGCGATCATCCGGCTTTGCGGCTGCGTCGGTTTCTGCGCCGGATGGAAGAACAGGAATATCTCGCGCTGCGCCGGCAGCAGGAGCGAACGCGTCGGCAGTGAAATCGCGATGAAGCCGATCAGCAGCCCGTGCAGGAGCGCGACGAGCGCGGCAGCGGCCCCGTTGCGCTGCCACGGGCGCGGCTCCGGTGCCTGAGACGGCAATTCCAGCAGCGGCAAACAAGCCTCCAGCCCCCGCCGGAACGCCCATTATGGCCGTACTTTCAGCAGGTTGCCAAGGGTGCGTAAAATTCCTGAAGGCCGGCGGCGGAACCGAGCCTGCGGCGCACCGTTGTCTGTTCAGGAGAACATGATGGCCCACTTTTATCTCAACATCCGCGACGGCGAGGATCTGATCCGCGATCCCAACGCCTATGTCTTCCCCACCGCGCAGGACGCGCGCGAAGCGGCGGTGCAATCGGTGCGCGATCTGATTCGCGAGAATCCCGAGGAGCACGACTTCGATCACAAACAGATCGAAATCGCCGACGCGACCGGTCACCCGATCTCGATCGTGAATTTCTACGATATTTTGGGCAGATAAGGCTTCAACAAGCCACCATATCACCATGGCCGGGCTCGACCCGGCCACCCAGCCGGCGCGCAGCGCCGCCAGCAAAGAGTCATTGGCGCGCAGACGCGCGCCTACTGGGTGGCCGCCTCAAGGGCGGCCATGGTGAGTTGGGGATGGGCGGTCAGGCATTCCACTTTTCGAGCAGATCGTCCCAGTTGGGATTGTTCTTTTCGATCAGCGCAATCTTCCACGCACGCTTCCAACGCTTGATGTTGGTTTCGCGCTGAATGGCGCTTGCATAAAGCGGGTGTTCTTCGAACCAGACCAATCTAAACACACGATACTTCCAAACGAATTTGGAACCACGGCCTTCGCGATGCGCCTTGATGCGCCCATGCATGTCCGAAGATATGCCGGTGTACAGCGTACCGTTCCGCTTGCTCGCAAGCATGTAGACGAAACCGCTCGGCATACGAAATTGTTTGAGCGCTGGGTGGCGTCCGAACGCTGTCGCTACGGACCAAGCCCGGCCATGGTGAGTGGGGGTGGTTGATCGCTCCAACTACTTAAAGTTGGTTTGCCCTCTAATTCCTACTTCTTCCACCCTCGCTCTTTTTCAATCCTGTCATACGCCGCGTTGATCACCGCGAGTTTGTCGGTGGCGAGGCGGATGAATTCTTCCGGCACGCCGCGGGCGATCAGCTTGTCGGGGTGGTTCTCGCGCACCAGCATGCGCCAGGTCGCCTTGACCTCGTCGTCGCCGGCGTCGAAGGCGACGCCCATGATGACGTAAGGATCGCCCTTGTCCGGCCCGATATGGGCGGCACGGATGCGGCGGTATTCGTTTTGCGTAAAGCCGAAGATGTCGGCGACGCGCTCGAGGAACGCGGCCTCGCCGGGATGGAAAACGCCATCGGCCTTCGCGATCTCGAACAGCCCGTCCATGATGTCTTCGAGCAGCGCCGGATTGCCGCGCAGCATCTGGGCGATCTGCGAGGCGTAGGCCTCGTAGCCGGCAGTGTCGTGCTGCGCCAGGCGGAAGATGCGGTCGACGCTGGCTTGCTCGTGCGGCGGCACGCGGAAGAGACGGTGGAAGGTCTCGACCTCGTCGTCGGTGACGGTGCCGTCGGCCTTAGCCATCTTGGCGGCGAGCGCGATCATGGCGATGGTGAAGACCACGCCGGGCGCTTCGCCGGGGGAGAGCGACGGCATCTCGCGGTCGATCAGGAAATGACCCGCCAGCGCGCCGATCAGCGCGCCGACCGGCCCGCCGCCCAGCATAAATCCGGCCGCAGCGCCGCCTAGCTTTCCCAAGATGGACATGGGGGAGTGATAGGGGAAATGGCGGCAAATTGCGATGCGGCTTCGACGCCAAAACAACGCTGTCATTCCCGGCGCCCTCCTACGCTAAAGCTTCGGAGGGTCGGAATTTGTATTTTGTCCGCCGTAGCCTCGGCGAAGGCGGAAGCGATGCGCTAGCATCGCGAGGGGAAGGGAACCCAGGCGGATAGATCATGCCCGGTCCAACCGCCTGGGTCCCCTTCCCCTCGTATCGCTTCGCGATACTCGGCCGGGGATGACAATGGGTGCTTGGAATTTCTACATCGATCGCGGCGGCACGTTCACGGACATCGTGGCGCAGGCGCCGGATGGGGCGCTGTCGACAAGCAAACTCCTGTCGGAAAGTTCACGCTATGACGACGCGGCGCTGGAGGGCATCAGGCGCGCGCTGGGATTGGCATCCGGAACGGCCATTCCGCCGGGCGCGGTGGGCGAGGTGCGCATGGGCACCACCGTTGCAACCAACGCGCTGCTGACCCGCACGGGCGAGCGCGTGGCGCTGATCGTGACGAGGGGCTTCAGGGACCAGCTGCGCATCGGCTATCAGAACCGGCCCAAGCTGTTCGCGCTGAAGATCGAGCTGCCGGACATGCTGTACGAGAGCGTGGTCGAAGCGGACGAGCGCGTCATGGCCGGCGGCGCGGTGCTGCGCGCGCTGGATGAAGAGAGCCTGGCGCGCGATCTGGCGGCGGCGCGGGCGCAAGGGATAACCGCTTGCGCCATCGTCTTCCTGCACGGCTATCGCTTTCCGGCGCATGAGGCACGGGCGGCACAAATCGCAGCTGCCGCTGGCTTCACGCAGATCTCGACCAGTCACGAAGCCGTGCCGCTGATGAAATTCGTCTCGCGCGGTGACACGACGGTGGCGGACGCCTATCTGTCGCCGATGCTGTCGCGCTACACGCGCAAGATCGCCGGCGCCCTGGCGGGTTCGAAGCTCAGCTTCATGACGTCGAATGGCGGCCTCGCGGCGCCCGCGTTCTTCCGCGGCAAGGACGCCATCGTCTCGGGCCCGGCCGGCGGCGTCGTCGGGATGGCTGAGACGGCGCGGGCGGCGGGTTTCGAACACGTCATCGGCTTCGACATGGGCGGCACCTCGACCGACGTGGCACGCTGGGGCGGCGATTACGAGCGGGTCTACGAGACCGAGGTCGCCGGCGTGAGGCTGCGCACGCCGATGCTGGCGATCCACACCGTGGCGGCGGGCGGCGGCTCGATCCTGCATTACGACGGCGCGCGCTTCCGCGCCGGGCCGGACTCGGCGGGCGCCAATCCGGGACCGAAGAGCTACCGACGCGGCGGGCCGCTGACGGTGACCGACGCCAATGTGATGGTCGGCAAGCTGCAGGCGGCGTTCTTTCCGAAGATTTTCGGCGCCGGCGGCGACGAGCCGCTCGATGAGGCGGCGGTGCGCGAGGCCTTCGCGAAACTCGCGGTCATCATCGGGCGCGCGCCGGAGGATGTCGCGGACGGCTTCATCCGCATCGCGGTCGAGAACATGGCCAATGCGATCAAGCGCATCTCGGTCGCCAAGGGGTACGATGCGCGCGAATACGCGCTCGCCTGTTTCGGCGGTGCCGGCGGGCAGCATGCCTGCCTGGTCGCCGACGCGCTCGGCATGACGACGGTGTTCATCCATCCCTTGTCGAGCCTGCTGTCGGCTTACGGCATGAAACTGGCGACACTGCGCGCCGTGCGCCAGCGCGCGGTCGGCAAACCGCTGGCGGGCAGCGCAGCGGCGCTGGCGGCGCTGGAAAAAGAACTGCGCATAGCGGCGGAAGACGAGTTGATCGCGCAAGGCGCGAGCCTGATCGCCAGCACCGTGCGCGTGCATGTCCGCTATGACGGCAGCGATACGACGCTGCCGGTGGCGCTGGGATCGGTCGCGGAGATGGCGCAGACCTTCACCGCCGATCACGCGCGGCGGTTCGGCTTCGGGTTCGAGGGACGCCGGCTGATCGCGGAGTCTATGGAGGTGGAAGCTAGAGATTCTCCCTCTCCCCCATCTTTGGGGGAGAGGGCCGGGGTGAGGGGGCCGCCGACGCGGGCTTCCATGTCTGACGCTTTTTCCCCGTCGACCCACCCCCTCCCCCCGCCCTCTCCCCCACTTCGTGGGGGCGAGGGAGAGCCTGTTCGATTTTTCTCCCAAGGTTCGTGGCATGACGCACCGGTACTAATGCCTACCAACGAGCGCCAAGACGTCAACGGTCCCGCGCTCATCATCGAGCCGCATCAGACCATCGTCGTCGAACCGGGCTGGAGCGCACAGTTCGACACCGTGCATGGCACGATCCTGCGGCGCGCAATTCCGCAGCGGCCCTCCTACGCTCTGCGAGCTTCGGAGGGCCCGCAGGAGCGGGAGGTCGTAGACCCCGTTCTGCTCGAAGTGTTCGCCAATCTGTTCATGGCGATCGCCGAAGAGATGGGTGCGGTGCTGCAGAACACGGCGACATCCGTGAACATCAAGGAGCGGCTCGACTTTTCCTGCGCGATCTTCGATGCGAGCGGTGGCCTCGTCGCCAACGCGCCGCACATGCCGGTGCATCTGGGCTCGATGGGCGATTGCGTCACCGCGATCATGGCTAAGCATCCCACGATGCGCGAAGGCGACGCCTTCGTGACCAACGCGCCCTATGACGGCGGCACGCATCTGCCCGACGTGACGGTGGTGATGCCGGTGTTCGTGGACGGTGCCGCCGCCTTCTATGTCGCGAGCCGCGGCCACCATGCCGATATCGGCGGCATCACGCCGGGATCGATGCCGCCTTTCTCCAAGGACATCGGCGAAGAGGGCGCGCTGTTCGACGGCATCGCCATGGTGCGGGACGGGGCGTTCGACGAGGCGGGCATGCGCGACGTGCTGGCGCGCGGCGCCTTCCCGGCGCGCAATCCGGAGCAGAACCTGGCGGATCTGAAAGCGCAGGCCGCCGCTTGCGCCCGCGGCGCGGAAGGATTGCGCCAGGCTTGCGCCGCGCATGGCCTCGCCGTCGTCACCGCCTATATGGGGCATGTGCAGGACAATGCCGAAGAGTCGGTGCGCCAGGTGATCGGACGGCTGTCCGATGGCGCCTTCACCATGCCGATGGACGGCGGCTTGGTCATTGCCGTAGCCGTGACGGTGGACCGCGCGGCGCGGACCGCACGGATCGACTTCACCGGCACCAGCGTACAGGCGGCGAGCAATTTCAACGCGCCGGGATCGGTGACCAAGGCGGCGGTGCTCTATGTCTTCCGCTGCCTGGTCGACAGCGAGATTCCGATGAACGCGGGATGTTTGAAACCGCTCGAGATCGTGGTGCCGGAGCACAGCCTGCTGAAGCCGCGGCCGCCCGGCGCGGTGGCGGCGGGCAATGTCGAGACCAGCCAGGCGGTGGTCGATGCCCTGTTCGGCGCGCTGGGCGTGCTGGCGGCAAGCCAGGGCACGATGAACAACCTGACCTTCGGCAACGACCGGCATCAGTATTACGAGACGATCTGCGGCGGCGCGGGCGCCGGCCGCGACTTCGACGGCCAGTCCGCCGTGCACACGCATATGACCAATTCGCGGCTGACCGATCCGGAAGTGCTGGAGGCGCGCTATCCGGTGCTGGTCGAGGAATTCTTCGTCCGCAAGGGCTCGGGCGGGCGCGGGCGCCATCATGGCGGCGACGGCACGACGCGGCGGATCCGCTTCCTGGAGCCGATGACGGCGGCGATCCTGTCGACGCGGCGCCAGACCGAACCGTTCGGGCTGGATGGCGGCGCGGCGGGCGAAAAGGGACGCACCACGATCATCCGCAAGGACGGCTCGCGCATCGTGCTCAAGGGCTGCGACGAGATCGAGGTCGCGGCGGGCGACGCGATCGAGATCGAGACGCCGGGCGGCGGAGGGTTTGGCAAGGAGACGCAAACATGACCACCATCCTCGTCACCGGCGCCAATCGCGGCATCGGGCTGGAGTTCGTCAGGCAGTATGCCGCCGAGGGCGCGGACGTCATCGCCTGTTGCCGCGCGCCCCAACGCGCCGATGCCCTGAAGATAATCGGCGGCAAGGTGCGCCTGATGACGCTGGACGTGGCCGATGCCAAATCGGTCGCCGCGCTGAAGCACGCGCTGGGCGGCACGCCGATCGACATCCTGATCAACAATGCCGGCGTCGGCGGACCGCGCGAACGGGCGAAAGGCATCATCGATGCCGAAGGCTGGCTGAAGATTTTCGCCACCAATGCGATCGCGCCGGTAACGGTCGCGGTGGCGCTGCACGAAAACCTGATGCTGGGACGCGAGAAGAAACTGGTGACGATCACCAGCCAGCTCGGCTCCATCGCCAATCACAGTGGCGGCGCCTATCCCTATCACGCGTCGAAAGCGGCGGTGAACAGCTTCATGCGCGGGCTGTCCAAGGAATGGGCGAGGGACGGGATCGCCATCGGCATCTTCCATCCCGGCTGGGTGAAGACCGACATGGGTGGCCAAGGCGCGCCGCTGACGACGGAACAGAGCGTGACGGGGTTGCGCGCCCGCATCGTGGAACTCTCGCCCCGGAACAGTGGTTCCTATCGCGACTACGCCGGCAAGGAAATTGCGTGGTGACGGCGCGCGGCCTGCGGCGATGCAGTGACGCGCTGTCAGAAAATTTTAGTGGCCAATTCGCCAAACGAATCAACGAGTCCCGATTCGGGGCGCGTTGACCGGCCGCGCGGCGGCGGCGAGTGTGGCGCCTCCAGAGGACAGGAGGGCTTCATGGTCCGCGACCTGCAAATCATGCTGGTTGGTTTGGTGTTTCTGTTTCTGGGGGCGATTGTCGTCGGGGTGTTCTGAAATCCGGCGCAGGGGAATTGAAAAGGCCGCGGCGCGCAGGCGCCGCGGCCTTTTTGCTGGCCGGCCGATGGAGGCGCACGCTCCGCGCGCTATGATTCGCCCAGTTTCCACACATGCGCGGGCTTGCCGTCGGAATGGAAGGTCTTGAACCTTGTGCGCTCGCTGGCGTTGCCGCCACAAATCCCGTCCAGATCGGCCGACGTGATATCCCAATTGCCGGTGTGCGGGACGCAGAGAGAAATGTCGCCGCCGGAGTTGGCGATCCCCGAATCGCTGTCCGCCATGCCGTCGCGCACATGCTCATCGTGCACGAGATTGCGGTTGGTCTCCTCGGCGCGCGCGTAGAAGACGCTGTTCGCGGTCTGCAGGATGCCCATGCATTTGCCGACGGGGAGCAGTGTCCAACCCGAACTGCGCCACTTGTCGCTTGCGACCGGCATATAGACGCTGGCGATGTTCTGGTCGCGCGCCGTGCCGTTGCAGACAAACAGCGTCGTCGAGCCCGCCGGCGTCGCGGCGGCGCTGCCTGCGGGCTTTTGCAGCACGTCATGGGCGGTGTCCTGCACGTATTCATGCGTCGCGCTCTCGCAGTTCGCGGGCGCGCTGACGCAGGCATCGTGCAGCGGCTTGATGGAGGGCAGCGGCCTGGCGTCGGCGCCCGCTCCCATGGTGAGACTGTAGGGGCCGACCACGTAGATCGGGGCCGGTGCGTAGAGCTGCAGCTTTTGCTGGACGTAGGCGGAGAACCCGGCCTGGTCCATCGGAATGCCCGCGGCTTGTGCCGATGTCGCGGCGAGCCCGGCCAGAATTCCCAGACACAATGTCAGTTTGCGCACCACAACACCCTCCCCCTCAGCCAGCATTAAACGCAGTTTAGGCGAACTTCCGTCGCGCTCCAACAACCCCCGCATGTTGCAGCGCGACAGATCAGGCGGCGTCCTTGCTGCGGGGGTCGTAGTTGAGCAGCGGGCCGAGCCAGCGTTCGGCGGTGGCGATGTCCCAGCCCTTGCGCGCGGCGTAGTCCTCGACCTGGTCGCGCTCGATCTTGCCGACGCCGAAATAGCGGCTCTCGGGATGCGAGTAGTAGAAGCCGCTGACGGAGGAGCCGGGCCACATGGCGTAGCTTTCAGTCAGCTTGACGCCGATGCGCTGCTCCGCGTCGAGCAGCTTGAACAGCGTCGCCTTCTCGCTGTGCTCGGGCTGGGCGGGATAGCCGGGCGCGGGGCGGATGCCGCGGTATTTTTCCGCCACGAGATCCTCGTTGCTGAGGTTTTCGTCCGGCGCATAGCCCCAGAAATCGCGGCGCACGCGTTCGTGCAGATGCTCGGCGAAGGCCTCGGCGAAACGGTCGGCGAGCGCGCTGAGCAGGATCGCCGAATAGTCGTCATGCGCCGCCTTGAAGCGGTCGATATGCGCCTGTTCGCCGATGCCGGCGGTGACGACGAAAGCGCCGATGAAGTCGTCGGTGCCTTTCGGCGCGATGAAATCGGCCAGCGCCAGGTTGGGACGGTTGTTCTCGCGCGACATCTGCTGGCGCAACGTATGCAGCGTGTGGATGGGGAATTTGCGCGCCTTGTCGCCATAGATCGCGATGTCGTCGTCGCCGGCGCGGTTGGCCGGGAAGAAGCCGACGGTGGCGCGGGCGGTGAGCCACTTGCCGGCGACGATCTTCTTCAGCATCGCCTGCGCGTCGCTGAAGAGCGCGGTGGCGGCCTCGCCGACCTTGTCGTCGGTCAGGATGGCGGGATATCGGCCGACCAGTTCCCAGGTCTGGAAGAACGGCGTCCAGTCGATGTATCTGACCAGTTCGGCGAGATCGTAAGCGTCGTAGGTGCGGATGCCGAAGAATTTCGGCACCGGCGGCGTGTACGCCTTCCAGTCGATCTTCTGCTTGTTGGCGCGGGCCTGGCCGAGGCCGAGGCGGCGGCCGGGCGCGCGCTGGGCGGCATGGCCGCGCGCGATCTCCTCGTATTCCTTGCGGACGTTCGCGACGAAATCCTTGTTGGCGGTCTTGCTGAGCAGATTGGAGGCGACGCCGACGGCGCGCGACGCGTCGGTGACGTAGACGGTCTGGCCGCGGCGGTAGCCGGGATCAATCTTGACCGCGGTGTGCACGCGCGACGTCGTGGCGCCGCCGATCAGCAGCGGAATGTCGAAGCCCTGGCGTTCCATCTCGGACGCGACATGCACCATCTCGTCGAGCGAGGGCGTGATCAGGCCGGAAAGGCCGATGATGTTGGCGCCACACTCGCGCGCGGTGTCGAGAATCTTCTGCGTCGGCGTCATGACGCCCAGGTCGATGACCTCGTAGCCGTTGCACTGAAGCACCACGCCGACGATGTTCTTGCCGATGTCGTGGACGTCGCCCTTGACAGTGGCCATGACGATCTTGCCGGCGGGCTCTTTGGTCTGGTTCTTGGCCTGCTCCGCGTCCATGAAGGGCAGGAGATAGGCGACGGCCTTCTTCATCACGCGGGCGGATTTGACGACCTGCGGCAGGAACATTTTTCCAGAGCCGAAGAGGTCGCCGACCACGTTCATGCCGGCCATCAGCGGACCTTCGATGACGTCGAGCGGGCGTTCCGCCGCGGCGCGCGCTTCCTCGGTGTCTTCGGCGACGAAGGCATCGATGCCGTGAACCAGCGCGTGGGTGATGCGCTCCTGCACCGGCAGCGCGCGCCATGCGGCGCTCTCGACTTCGGCGACCGAGCCGTCGCCCTTGTAGCGCTGCGCCAGGGTCAGGAGATTCTCCGTCGCTTCCGGCTTGCGGTTGAACAGCACGTCCTCGATGCCCTCGCGCAGGGGCGTCGGGATATCCTGGTAGACGGTGAGCTGACCGGCATTGACGATGCCCATGTCCATGCCGGCCTTGATGGCGTGGAACAGGAACACCGAATGCATCGCCTCGCGCACCGGCTCGTTGCCGCGAAAGGAGAAGGAGAAGTTGGAGACGCCGCCGGAGATGTGACTGTGCGGACAGGCGGCGCGGATTTCCGCCGCCGCCTCGATGAAGGCGAGGCCGTAGCCGTTGTGCTCCTCGATGCCCGTCGCCACCGCGAAGATGTTGGGATCGAAGACGATGTCTTCCGGCGCAAATCCGACGCGATTGACCAGGATGTCGTAGGCGCGCTTGCAGATGGAGACCTTGCGCTCCTTCGTGTCGGCCTGGCCGGTCTCGTCGAAGGCCATGACGACGACGGCGGCGCCGTAACGCATCACCTCGCGGGCGTGGGCGATGAAGGATTCTTCGCCCTCCTTCAGGCTGATCGAGTTGACGATCGCCTTGCCCTGGCAGCATTTGAGGCCGGCCTCGATCACGGTCCATTTGGAACTGTCGATCATCAGCGGCACCTTGGCGATGTCGGGCTCGCCGGCGATCAGGTTGACGAAGCGCGCCATGGCGGCTTCGGAATCGATCAGGCCCTCGTCCATGTTGATGTCGATGATCTGGGCGCCGTTGGCGACCTGGTCGCGCGCCACGGTCAGCGCGCCTTCGTAATCGTTGGCGGCGATCAGCTTGCGGAACTTGGCCGAGCCCGTGATGTTGGTGCGCTCGCCGACGTTCACGAAATTCATTTCCGGCGTGAGCGTGAAGGGTTCCAGGCCCGACAGGCGCATGAATTTGGGCTTCTGCGGGATCCGGCGCGGCGGCACGTCGCGCACGGCGGCGCCGAAGCGGGCAATATGCTCGGGCGTGGTGCCGCAGCAGCCGCCGACGATGTTGACGAGGCCTGAGGCCGCGAACTCGCCGATCAGCGCGGCCATGTTCTCCGGCGTGTCGTCATAGCCGCCGAATTCGTTGGGCAGGCCGGCATTGGGATGGGCGCTGACCAGCGTGTCGGCGACGATGGAGAGTTCGTCCACGTATTGCCGCAGCTCCTTGGCGCCCAGCGCGCAGTTGAGGCCGACGGCGAAGGGCTTGGCGTGGCGCACCGAATGCCAGAAGGCCTCCGGTGTCTGGCCGGTGAGGGTGCGGCCGGAGAGATCGGTGATGGTGCCGGAGATCCAGATCGGCAGGCGCACGCCCGTCTCGTCGAACGCATCTTCGATGGCGACGATGGCGGCCTTGGCGTTCAACGTGTCGAAGATCGTCTCGATCATCAGCACGTCGGAGCCGCCGCGGATCAGGCCGAGCGTCGCTTCACGATAGGTGGCGCGCAGCTGGTCGAAGCTGATGTTGCGGAAGGCCGGATCGTTGACGTCGGGCGAGATGCCGGCCGAGCGGTTGGTGGGACCGAGCACGCCGGCGACGAGGCGGGGCCGCGCGGCGGTCGAGGCGGCGTCGCAGATCTCGCGGCAGAGTTTGGCGCCTTCGTAGTTCAGTTCGCCGACCAGATGTTCGAGGCCGTAATCGGCCTGGCTGGATTCGGTCGAGGTGAAGGTGTTGGTCTCGAGAAAATCGACACCGGCCTTCAGATACTGATTGCCGATGTCGCGGATGATGTCGGGCCGCGTCAGCGTCAACAGGTCGTTGTTGCCCTTGAGTTCGCGCCCGTGATTGCCGAAGCGCTCGCCGCGAAAGTCGTCCTCACCAAGCTTGTAGGTCTGGATCAGCACGCCCCAGGAACCGTCGAGCAGGAGGATGCGCTTCCTGGCTTCGTCCTGCATCCACTGGATGCGCGCGGCGCGGTCGAAACTCATGACATGTCCCTCGGCCTCAACCCCATGATCCGACAGGCCGCGTAGGTCAGGTTGGCCTGGTTGAGCGTGTAGAAGTGGAACTGGTCGAAACCGCGGGCGCGCAGTTCCTGCACCTGTTCGGCGAGGACGGCGGCGGCGACGATGCGGCGGGTCTCGACGTCGTCGTCGAGGCCGTCATAGGCGCGCGTCAGCCACGCCGGAACCGATGCGCCGGCCTTGGCGGCCATGCGCTCGACGCCGCGGAAGGCCGTGGTCGGCATGACGCCGGGCACGATCGGTACCTGGATGCCGGCGCCGGCGGCCTTGTCGCGGAAGCGCGTGATGTCGTCGTTGGTGAAACAGAACTGGCCGAGCGCGCGGCTGGCGCCGGCATCGACCTTGCGCTTGAGCAGTTCGATGTCGTGCGCCAGCGAGGGCGAGTCGGGATGCGCCTCGGGATAGAACGAGACGGAGACGTCGAAAGGCGCGATTTTCTTTATGCCGGCGATCAATTCGGGCGTCGAGGCATAGCCCTCATCGTGCGCGCGATATCGTCCCTGCATGTCGGGCATGTCGCCGCGCAGCGCCACGACGTGGCGGATGCCGGCATCCCAATAGCTCTGCACGATCTCGTCGATCTCGGCTTTGGGATGGCCGACGCAGGTCAGATGCGCGGCGGGCTTGAGCGAAGTCTCGTCGACGATGCGTTTCACCGTGGCGTGGGTGCGTTCGCGCGTCGAGCCGCCGGCGCCATAGGTGACAGAGACGAAGGACGGCGCCAACGGCTCGAGGCGGCGGATCGCCTTCCACAGGCTTTCCTCGGCTTCCGGCGTCTTGGGCGGCGAGAATTCGAACGAGACCGAGATGGGCCGCGAATCCGACACGAGTTGCTGCAGGCTCATGCGGCCTCCGCTTTCGCCTTGGCGTTGGCTTGCGCCAGCCAGAGCTTGACGGTGAGCTTGTCCTTGGGCGCGGAGATGGCCTCGCTGGCGAGCGGCTTGAGGCCGGCGGCGGCGAACCAGCCCTGCACTTCGCGATCGGAGAAGCCGAGGCGGCGATGGGCGAAATCGCTGCGCAGGAATTCCAGATCGTGCGGCGCGAAATCGGCGATCAGCAGCCGGCCGCCGGCCCGCATGACGCGCGCGGCTTCGATCACGGCGGCGCCGGGATCGTCGAGATAGTGCAGCACCTGATGGAACAGCACCGCGTCGAAACCCTGCAACGCGTTGCCGGACTGGAACGGCAGGCGATAGGTGTCGCCGAGGCGCACCTGGGCGTGCTGGATATGGGCGCGGGCGAGGCGGTCGCGCGCGATGGCCAGCATCTCCGGACTGACATCGACGCCGACGGCCCGCTTCACGTGCGGTGCCAACAATTCGAGCATGCTGCCGGTGCCGGTGCCGGCGTCGAGCAGCGAATCCATCGGGTGGCCGGCGATGTGGCGGACAATGGCGGCTTCGACGTCCTTATCGGGCGCGTGCAGGGCACGGATGCGGCCCCACTCGGCGGCATTGGCTTTGAAAAAGGCGGCGGCTTCGGCGGCGCGGGCCTCGCGTACGGCGGCCAGGCGCCTGGAATCGGTATCCTGCCCCTGCGGCGCGGCGATGGCGGAAATCGCGGCCCCAAGTTCGGCGCCCTCCCCCCGGTCGGCGGCGCGGTAGAACACCCAACTGCCTTCCTTGAAGCGCTCGATAAGATGGGCTTCGCAAAGGAGCTTCAAATGGCGCGAGACGCGCGGCTGGCTCTGGCCGACGATCTCGACCAGCTCGCTGACGGTGAGCTCGGCCTGGCGCAGGAGCAGTAGCAGGCGCAGGCGGGTGGGATCGCCCGCGGCACGCAGCATCGCTACAAGACTTTCCATCGCCACACTCCTAGCTCAAAACATATAAACATATCTTTATATGGGTATGCAATAGTTCGATTTGTGGGGTTGGCCAACCGCAAACACCACTGTCATCCCCGGCCGAGCGAAGCGAGGGGAAGGGGACCCAGACGGTCAGATCACGCCCGGTCTAACCGCCTGGGTCCCCTTCCCTCGCGCCGCTTCGCGACGCTCGCCGGGGATGACAGCAGAGTTTTGACGCCGACCGGTGCATCGTCTCGCGCAGCAGATTATAGAAGATGCCATATCGGGCGGCGGGGACATGAAAAGGCTTCAAATCTTACTGGTCGCACTGGCCGGATTGTGGCTGGCCGGGTGTTCGACCATCACCTCGCCGCCGACGCCCGCCATGCTGGCGGCGAACGATCCCTATGAGATGACCAACCGCGACACGCTGAAGCTGAACGGCAAGATCGATCATTATTTCGTCATACCCACGGTGGGCGTCTACTTCTATCTGGTGGGCGATGGCGGGCGGCGCGCCGTGCACAATTTCCTGCAGAACGTCGCGCTGCCGGACGTGTTCGTGAACGATCTGCTGCAGGGCGAAACCCGGCGCGCCGGACAGACGCTGGCGCGATTCTCGATCAACAGCTCGTTCGGCATCGGCGGCCTGTTCGATCCGGCGTCGCGAACTTTCCACATACCGGGACATGGCGAAGATTTTGGACAGACGCTGGCCGTGTGGGGCATGGGCGAAGGGCCCTACATGGTGGCACCCTTCTTCGGACCGCAGCCGCCGCGCGACGCGCTGGGCCTGATCGTGGACGCGGTCGTCATCGACCCGTGGAATTATGTCCCCATCAAGCAGCACATCTGGTGGGATGCCGGACGCTATTATTTCACCCTGCTGGACCTGCGCGGCCAGACTTACGAACAGGTGCAGGGCGTCCAGCGCGGCTCGGTGGACTATTACGCGTCCCTGCGCAGCCTTTACAGGCAGCTCCGCAACAACGAGATTCGCAACGGACGGCCGGACACCAAGGATTTACCCGACTTCTGAAGCTGTTGTAGCCTAGCGGGCCACCGCCATTAACTTGCCACAAGGCGACGCGACGATCCTGCCGCCCTCGAGGAAAACACGCCCGATGTCCGAGACCACGATAGGGATAACTCCAGTCGCGCGCCGCGCGACGTTAGGGATAACGAAATTCGCGCGCCGCGCGATCCTGATTCTGTTCGCAGCGGCGGCGATCGCCGCGCCGGCCGCGGCGGCATCCTCGGGCGCGGAAGCCTTCGTCCAGGCCAATGTGCAGAAGGGGCTTTCGATCCTGAACAATCACGGCGCCTCGGCCGACCAGAAGCGCTCGCAGTTCCAGAGCTTCGTGCTCGGGCTGACCGACATGAAGCGCATCGCCAATTTCACGCTCGGCCAATACCGCCACAGCGCCTCGCCGGCCGACCAGGACGCGTTCGCGGCCGCCTTCCAGGGCTATGCCATCGCGGTCTATCAATCCTATTTCGCGAAATATGCCGGACAGACGTTGAAAGTGACGGGCAGCCAGGACCGCGCCGCCGGCGACACCATCGTGACGACGCAGCTGATCGATCCCAACGATCACAGCGGACAGACGCCGCTGGAAGTGGATTTCCGCGTGCTCAGCGACAACGGCCGATATGTCGTGATCGATTTTTCCGTCGCCGGCATCTGGCTGGCGCTGGAGGAGCGCGACCAGTTCAGCTCGTTCCTGGGGCAGAACAACGGCAGCATCCCGACGCTGATTTCGCACCTGAAGGAACTGGCGAAGTCGTATCATTGAGTTCCACTGTCATCCCCGGCCGAACGTCGCGCAGCGACGTGAGGGGAAGGGGACCCAGGTGGATAGACCAGACCCGGTCTGCCCACCTGGGTCCCCTTCCCTTCGCATGGCTCACGCCATGCTCAGCCGGGGATGACAAGTTGGGTTAACTGAGAAATAAGTCGCGTAACTTCCGAGGGGCAGTCATGACATTCCGCCGCAGCGCGCCGGCCGCGCTGATCACCGCGTCGGCGCTGGTGATCCTTGTCCTCACGCTCGTGTCGCACTGGCTGTTCAGCGGGCTGACCGATTCGATCGAGCAGGGCCAGTACCAGCTGATGCAGTCGATCGTGACGTCGGCGCTCAACACCACGGCGGAAGATGCGCTGGCGCGGGCCGACATCGTCGCCAATCTCGATGCGACGCGCGAGGCGGTGGCGGCGAAGGATCGCGACAAGCTGCTGGCGCTCTATGCCGAGATGTACAAGGTGCAGCACGACCGGCACGGCGTCGGCCAGTCGCAGTTCCACGTGCCGCCTTCGGTGTCGCTGCTGCGCCTGCATTCGCCAGCGGCATTCGGCGACGACCTGACGCGCAGCCGGCCGATGGTGACGGCGGTGAACCGCGATCACCAGCCGCGCAAGGGCTTCACCATCGCGCGCGGCGGTCCGGCGATCTTCGGCGTGGCGCCGATCCACGACAAGACCGGCACGCATGTCGGCAGCTTCGAGTTCGGCATCGACTTCGGACCGCTGCTCGACCAGTTGAAAGCCGTCTATGGGCTCGACCTGACGCTCTATGTCGAGGAGAAGCCGCTGCACGACTTCGCCAAGGGCGTCGATCCGTCGATCTATAGCGACCAGAACCGGCTCAGCCATTTCATCCGCTTCCATTCGACCGACGCGCGCCTGACCGCGGACCTTGTGAAGGACGCGGACATCTCCGGCGTCGCCCAGCCCGTTCGGTATTCGCGCGACTCCGACGGCGTTCCCTATGGCGTGCTGCTGGTGCCGCTGCGCAATGCGGCGGGCGAATCGCTTGGCGTTCTGGTCGTGATGCGCGATTTCAGCGCCAGCCGCGCCGCCGCCGCGCAATCCTTCGTCTGGCAGATCGCGGCGGCGGTGTTCGGCATCGTGCTGCTGGCGGGCGCGATCATCATCGTGATCCGCGGCTTCCTGCTGCGGCCGCTCGGCATCGTAACCAGCCGGCTCAAATCCGAGAACGGCGTCGACGAGGTGCCGGCCGATACCGACAAGTTCTGCCAGGAGATCCGCGATCTCGCCGAGCTGCACGACAGACTGAAGCCGGGACGCGGCGCATGACGCGGATGCGTTTCAGCTCGGGCGGAATCAAGCGTTCGCTCTTCGCCCTGGCGCTCGTCGCGCTGGGCCTGGCCGGCATCGCCTTCGCCGGGCAGGAGCCGCCGGCCGCGGTGACGACGGCGATGCCGCCGGCCATGCCGATGGAAAAAGGCACGCCCCTGATCGTGAAGGTGGCGGTCGCCTATGTCGACCTGGAATCGTTCGACGAGAATGCCGGCACGTTCAAGGCGACGGTCGACGTGCGCCTGCGCTGGGAGGTGCCGTCGCTGGCGCGTCCGGCGGAGGAGCAGAGCGATCCGCCGAAAATCTTTCGCGGCGACGACGCCAAGGCGCAATTGGCCAATCTATGGGTGCCCACGATCGAGATCGCCAACCAGAAGGGCGATGCGACCTATACCAATCTGGGCCTGCGCATCTTTCCCAATGGCGACGTCGAGATGATCAAGCGGATCACAGCCGAGTTCGCGACGCCCTACGAAGTGACGCGCTTTCCGTTCGACCGCCAGAAGCTGCAGATCGAGCCCGCCATCCGCAACCAGACCGCCGACCAGGTGGTGCTGCAATTCGACCAGGACGATCTGGATTTCAGCACGGTGAGCGAGGACGCCGCGCTCAACGGCTGGACGCTGAAGACCATCGGGCTCAAATCCGAGCCGATCAAGGGCTGGTACGGCGCGATGCATACCCGCGTGGTGGCGGCGCTGACCATCGCGCGGCTGCCCGGCTCGGTGCTGGCGTCGATCTTCATTCCCTTGTTCGCCTCGCTGCTCATTCCGCTGCTGGCGATCTGGCTCAATCACATGGAAGACGGCGAGTTCAAGATCGAGACCTTCGAACTCGTCAATTTGATCATCGGCGGATTGTTCGCGGTGATCGCGCTGAACTTCACGGTCAACCAGGCGTACCAGGTGCTGAGCACCGGCGACAATCCGGTGAACCGGCTGTTCGCGCTCAACTACGTCACGCTGGGACTGGCGCTGGCCATCAATGTGCTGTTCTACCGCTTCAATGTCGTGGAGAAGCTGTTCGGCCGCTGGGCCCAGGAGCAGACCTACACCTACCTGACCTGGGCGATCCCGGTGCTGGTGCTGACGACGGCGAGCGCGGTGGTGCTTGTGGCGATGGCATGATTTCAAGCCAAATTTGACCTTGTTACGCTGAGGTATTACCTTAGGGCGCCGGTAATACTGAGGCCATCATGGCAACCACCGTCACTGTAAAAGGCCAGGTCACTCTTCCCAAAGAGGTTCGCGACGCCGTTGGCATCGCGCCCGGAGACAGGGTCGAGGTGCGCGCGACGGCATCGGGCGCGATCATCATCGAAAAGCCGGGAACAAGCGGCGACTACAAGGCGCGGCTTTATGAGGTTGCCAAGCGGCGCGTCATCCGCGGCATCACGGGCGACGAACTCATGGACATGACACGCGGCAAGATCGATCCGGTAACCGGTAACCGCGAGTGACGCTGGTCGACAGCAACGTATTGGTCGATTTTCTGGAGCATGATCCGCAGTGGCTTGATTGGTCCATCGAACGACTCAACGAGCGCGCAGCCCTCGGGCCGATCTACTTCAACGAGATTGTGTATTCCGAAATCGCTGTGAAGAGCGCCAGCGAAGCCGAACTCGATCAGGCGCTCGCGGACGCAGGCCTTTTGCTCAATCCCGTGCCGAAGAGCGCATATTTTCTTGCCGGTACGGTCTTTGGACGCTATCGCAGCGCCGGCGGGACGCGGACCAGCAATCTTCCCGACTTCTTCATCGGCGCGCATGCCCAGGTGGCGGGGCTGCCGATCCTTACACGCGACGTGCGGCGCTATCGGATCTACTTTCCGGATGTCGAACTCATTGCGCCTTAGCGGACGAACCGTTGGCGCGCTTTAAGCCTTCCAGAACGTGATGATGGCGCCGCCGGTCACCACCAGGGCGCCGCCGACCAGGATCGGTATTGTCGGCAGCGTGCGAAAGAAGGCGAAGTTGACGATCTGCCAGACGACGAACAGCGTCGCGATATAAAGGCCGACCACCTGGCCGAACTCCACGGGCGCCAGGTTGAGAAACGAGCCGTAGCCGAACAAAAGCGCGGCGCCCGCCACGAAAAGAGCAATGCGATAGAGCCCGGCATGATCGAACATCGCCATGCGGATGACGGCGTCGCCACTCACTTCCAGCGTCGTCGCGACGATCAGGAAGAAAATCGGATGGATGCCTTGCAAGGCTTTCAGCATCGGCGCGTATCCTTCTACGTCCGCGCGAATCTCTTGTATTTGATCCGGTGCGGCTGATCTGCATCGATGCCCAACCGCCGCTTCTTGTCGGCTTCGTAGTCCTGGTAGTTGCCTTCGAACCATTCGACGTGGCTGTCGCCTTCGAAGGCCAGCATGTGGGTGGCGATGCGGTCGAGAAACCAGCGGTCATGGCTGATGATCATGGCGCAGCCGGCGAATTCCTCCAGCGCGCTTTCCAGCGCGCGCAGCGTGTCGACGTCCAGGTCGTTGGTGGGCTCGTCGAGCAGAAGCAGGTTGGCGCCGGATTTGAGCATCTTGGCGAGATGGACGCGGTTGCGCTCGCCGCCCGAGAGCTGGCCGACCTTCTTCTGCTGGTCGCCGCCCTTGAAGTTGAAGGCGCCGACATAGGCGCGCGACGGCATGGTGCGCTTGCCGAGCTCCAGGATATCGAGGCCGCCGGAGATTTCCTCCCAGACGTTCTTCTTGGGGTCGAGCGCGTCGCGGCTCTGATCGACATAGCCGATCTGCACCGTGGGGCCGATGCGCAGTTCGCCGGCGTCGGGTTTTTCCAGGCCCGTCAGCATGCGGAACAGCGTCGTCTTGCCGGCGCCGTTGGGGCCGATGACGCCGACGATGCCGCCGGGCGGCAGGGTGAAGTTCACGTTCTCGTAGAGCAGCCGGTCGCCATAGGCCTTGGCGAGATTCTCCGCCTCGATGACGACCGAGCCGAGGCGTTCGGCGACGGGGATGACGATCTGCGCCGTCGAGCCGCGCTGTTCCTGGCTCTTGGAGAGCAATTCGTCATAGGCGTTGATGCGCGCCTTCGATTTCGCCTGGCGGGCGCGCGGGCTCTGCTGAATCCATTCGCGTTCGCGCGCGATGGAACGTTCGCGGGCGGCTTCCTCGGCGCCTTCCTGGCGCAGGCGCTTTTCCTGCACCACGAGGAAGGAGGAGTAGTTGCCCTCGTGCGGGATGCCCTTGCCGCGGTCGAGCTCGAGAATCCAGCCCGTGACGTTGTCGAGGAAATAGCGGTCATGGGTGACCAGGATGATGCAACCCTTGTAGCTGCTCAGCGTGTGTTCGAGCCATTCGACCGATTCCGCGTCGAGATGGTTGGTCGGCTCGTCGAGCAACAGCACGTCGGGCGCGTCGAGCAGCAGCTTGCATAGCGCGACGCGGCGGCGCTCGCCGCCCGAGAGCGAGGCGACGGTGGCGTCGCCTTCAGGACAGCGCAGCGCATCCATAGCCTGGTCGACCTGGGAGTCGAGATCCCACAGGCCCGCGGCCTCGATCTCGTCCTGCAGCCTCGCCATCTCGTCGGCGGTCTCGTCGGAATAATTGGCGGCGATCTCGTTGTAGCGGTCGACCAGGGCCTGCTTCTTGGCGACGCCCTCCATGACGTTGCCGCGCACGTCCTTGTCCGGGTTGAGCTGCGGCTCCTGCGGCAGGTAGCCCATGCGCACGCCGTCGGCGGCCCAGGCCTCGCCGGTGAATTCGGTGTCGAGCCCGGCCATGATCTTCATCAACGTCGACTTGCCGGCGCCGTTGACGCCGACGATGCCGATCTTGGCGCCGGGATAGAAGCTGAGCCAAATGTCCTTCAGCACCTGCTTGCCGCCGGGATAGGTCTTCGACAGACCCTTCATCACATAGACGTATTGCGGGCCGGCCATGATGTTCCTTCGCGGGATTGGCTTGAGATGCGGGGCTTTTAGCGAAGCGCGGGGGCGCGGGCAACGTCTTGCTCGCGCGCGGCGAGCAGCGCCAGAAACTCAGAACTTGATCCCGCCTACGCTAAAGCTTCGGCGGGCAGGCCTGGCATCTTCAGAACTTGATCCGCGCCCGGCTCAGCAGGGCCACGGCGCTGGCGCCGTCCTGGCCGTTGTAGTTCATCTGGAACGAGGCGTTGGTCTGCAGCGCCAGGGAGCCGTCCAGGAACGTCGTGACATAGCCGATTTCGACGTCGGTTTCCGGCGCGCCGCCGGCGGCCAGCCGGTTGCCGGCGAAGAAGGCGGAGCCGCCGCCGACGCCCGGCAGGGTGACGAATTCGCCGCCCGCGGTGTTGAGCGCCGGACGCGATACGGCCAGGCCCAGCGAGTCGTCGCCGAACAGGCCGTTCTTGGCGATAGCGATGCCGTAGGATTGCGTGCGCAGCGCGTCGGTGGCGAAGGCGGGCGCGAGGCCGGATTTGAGATCGAGTTGCGTGACGCCCTGGCTGTACGACGCGGTCGTCTCCCAGCCATTGCCCAGATGGACGCGGGCCGAGACGCCGAGTGCGGCCGTGCTGGCGTTGACGCCGGGCGCTGCGGCGCCCAGCAGGCCGTCGCGTTCGACCGTGTTCGAGGCCATCAGGCCCAGATCGCCCCAGGAGGCGATGTTCCACGACACGCCGGCGAGCAGCGAACTGGCGCCGCGCGGATTGTAGGGCATCGGCTCGCCGCCGAGACGGGCAAGCGCGGTGTAGGCGTCGGGCGCGTAGCTGGAGATGCCGGGCGCCAGATTGGCGGCGCCGATGCTGACATGTAGATCGTCCGCCAGCGCGGCCGTGGCGCCGAGGAAATTGCCGCCGCCGCCAAGCGCGGCGTAGGGCGAGCCGGCCGACGCGGAAGAAAGGAACAGACCGTCGAAGGTGCGCGCGTTCGCGGCGTCGATCGGCGCGATGCGGCCGCTGAGATCGATCCTGTAGCCGAGTTCCAGATCGAGCCCGGTGATCAGCGAAACGCTGGTCGAAACGTTGGCGACGCCGAGCCGCGCGGTGGCGGGTGGCCCGTAGGAGGCGCTGGGTAGCGAGAAGGTCTGGCTGAGATCGACGGCGCCGGCGAGAACCTGGGTCGAGACGGCGGCGAGCGGGAAGAAGGCCATCGCGACAGGCGCGGCCGCGCTTGCCGCGTTCGCGAGTGCGAACGTAGCCGCGGCGGCGCAAAGCGCACGGCGGATCGAAACCCTCATCACACGTCTAGTCCCACTCTGGACCTTTCGGTCTCCTGCAACCTAGCAGAAGCATGGTTGATATTCCAGCAAACCCTTGGATTTACCTTAGGTTTTCCGGCATTTCGGGCCGATTTGTTGCAGCTTGGTTACGCAATGGCTAGTGAACACCCTGTTAGAAAGTTACAAACCCTGCATTTCCTCGGGTTTATAATTGTTCGTCGGAAATCCGCACCCCCCTCCCCCTGCCGAGGCTCGGGGGCGATGGACCTGCGGGACGCATGGCCTTATCTGATCTGGTATGGAAACGACCCCGATCAAGGCCGCGATCCTGCCGGTCACCCCCTATCAGCAGAATTGTTCCCTGGTGTGGTGCACGCGCACCATGCGGGGGGCCTTTGTCGACCCCGGCGGGGACCTGGACCGGCTGAAAGCCGCCCTCAAGCTGGAGGGCGTCAGCCTGGAGAAGGTCCTTTTGACCCATGGCCATCTGGACCATGCCAGCGGCGCGGCCAAGCTGGCGCGGGAGTTCGGCGTGCCGATCGAGGGGCCGCACCGGGACGACGCCTTCCTGCTCGACGAGTTGGGACGCAACGCCAGGCGGCCAGGCTTCGGCGACGCGGAGAACTGCACGCCGGACCGCTGGCTTGAGAACGGCGACACGGTGAGCGTCGGCGAGGCGACGCTCGGCGTGCGCCACTGCCCGGGGCATACGCCGGGGCATGTCGTGTTTTTTCATGCCGAGGCCAAGGTCGCGTTCGTCGGCGACGTGCTGTTCGCCGGCTCGGTCGGGCGCAGCGACCTGCCGCGCGGCAATCACCAACAGCTGGTCGAGTCCATCACGCAGCGCTTGTGGCCGCTGGGCGACGACATGCACTTCGTGCCCGGCCACGGCCAGATGTCGACCTTCGGCTGGGAACGCAAGACCAATCCCTATGTCTGCGATCTGGCGCTGCAGATCGCCAAGGAACTGGGCTAAGGTCGACCGCGATCGGATCGGACCATGCGAGCCCGCCTCACAAGACCAGCGGAAAACAAGGTCCGCGCCTCGGCGGCGATGGAGCCGCGCCAAAAATCGCCGGCCGGCCACAACCAGGAATGGGCGCCGATTCAAAGACAAGAAAACCGCACGGGCCTGCCGGACGGTCTCAAGGCGGGCATCGAGAGCGTCTCCGGCTACGTCCTGGACGATGTCAGAGTTCACTACAATTCCGCCAAGCCCGCCAAATTGAACGCCCATGCCTATACGCAAGGCACGAATATCCACGTCGCGCCGGGACAGAACAGGCACCTGCCGCACGAGGCCTGGCATGTGGTGCAGCAGAAGCAGGGACGCGTGGCGCCGACCGGCCGAACGGGCGGCGTGGCGATCAACGCGGATCGCGGACTGGAACAGGAAGCCGACCGCATGGGCAGCGCCGCCGCCCGGGCCGAGCCCGTGTTCTGCGCGGCGCCGCGACGTCCTGCCAGGTTCGTGCCGCCGGTGGTGCAGGGATATTTCAAAAGTGACCGACTGGAGGCGGGCGCCGGTTCGGCGCCGCTGCGATCTCATGCGCCGCTCGCCTCGCCGACCGGATCGCTGAACCCGTCCGAGCCGGCACTCGACTATGCCAAGCAGACGACCGATCCGGCGGGCGCCCCGTTCCTGGTCGCCGACGACGGCTCGATGGCGATCCACGACACGGTCAACGAGGCCAAGGAGTTCTTCGCGCTCGAAGCGGTGGTCGAAAACTCGAACGCCGGCCTTGCAGGCGTCCAGAGTCCATTGCGCCTGACGACGGGCGGCGGGTCGGTGACGGTCGGCGAACAAACCCTGCCGCGCGTGCGTCCCGTTGCCGACAACAAGGGCGGCGCCGAAGCCTTGTGGACCGACATCTGCATCAGTCTCGCGAACATCATCATGGGCAATGCCGGAAGCCAGCGGGAGGAAATCGCTCTGCGTGACGCGGAAAGCGGACGCGACCGGAGCGGGGTGGTCAATGTCGGTGGCCAGGGTGCTTCCGAGATCGGAAGGCTGGCCAACCATCTGGCCCCGCCCGCCGGTGCGCTGGAGATCGCCAGGGACGACGAGGACGTCGACAGGCCGGAAGAGGACACCGCCGCGCGGGCCTGGGCAGCCATGCGCGATCCGTCGCACGACCACGAATTTGCCGGCCGACGTTACGGCCGCAAGCTTGGCGCTGGCACCCTGAACGCGCAATCGCACGCCATCGGAATCAATGCCCATGTCCAGCCCGATGTCGGCGAAGGATTCGCCACGTTCACGGTTTCACCCGGGCCAGAAAATCCATTCGATTTCTCCGATCCCGAACACAAAGAAGGGATCGATCGTCCGGATGTCTGGGGATATCACCATGCGGCGGTGGTCGCGCGCAGCCTCGCGGGCGGCGATTGGATCACCCTGGAAAACTATCGTCGCAGGGATACGGCCCACGAGGCCGTGCATACGTTGCTCAGCGACAAGCATGAGGATATCCGAGAAAAGATTCTTGAATTCAAAGCGCCGGCAAAAGAAGGCGACCCTGAACCCGCAGCAGAAGTGGTGAAGGAAAAGACCGCGGAATATATCGAAAGCGCCTATTCCAGCGAGTTTTTCGCGGCGTACGAGCCGCTGATGAACCAAGCCGCAAGCCTTTGGTTTTTCCGCATGTATGGCTCCAAAAAGGGGCAGACCTTTCATGACATCCAGAAAGCGAGCGGCGGCTTCCTCAATCCCCTGACGGTACGCGTGCGCCGTCATGTGCCGAGCGCGATCGAGCGCCTTCTCAACAGCCTCGTCTCGACCGGAGATAATTTGGCCGGGGCCGTGTCCGCAGCGCAGGTTTCCTGGCCGGCGGCGCGGACGGCGCTCGATCCGCTGGAAGTGCAAATCAAGGCGTCCTACGCGACGATGCGCGGCATCCTGACGGACCTGCCTGCAGACGCCGCCAATGCCGATGTGGTCCGGGCGACCGCCGCGATCAACACGGCTTTCGCCGCGCTGCTGAAAGACCACCTGATTCCGCGGCTCGCGGAGGCGCTGCGGGCGACCATGCATGGCGCCCCAACGGTTGCGCCGACGACGCCGGCGGCTCTTCGGACGATGGCGCAGACCGCGGAGCCTGCCGGCTATTTCACGGGGGCCGCCAATTACCTGCGCAATAGGGGCTGGCTCGCTCAAAATGTCCCCGACGAACGCCAGCGCTCGCTGAAAGCGTTGCGCGGTGTCGTCGATCGTTTACCGCGCGTCGGCCTCGATGTCTAAACGCCGTCGATCGCTCAGCGCGGCGCGGGTTTGTAACTCTGCGGCAGGCCGGCGCTGACCTTGCCGGGGAAATTCGGTTTGCGCTTTTCGAGGAACGAGGCGACGCCTTCCTTCACGTCGGGGCCGGCGCCCAGTTCGAGACTGAGCGCACCGTCGATCTTCATGACCTCGAACGGGTTCGGCAGGCCGGAATATTGCCACAACATGTGCCGCGTCAGCGCCAGGGAGACGGGCGCCGTGTTCTCGACCATCTCACGGGCGATCTCGCGGGCGCGGGCGAGAAGTTCGCCGGGCGCAACGACTTCCGACACCAATCCGCCTTCTTTCGCTTCCGCCGCGCCGAAGACGCGGCCCGACAGGCACCAGCGCAGCGCCTGGTTGAGGCCGACGAGGCGCGGCAGGAACCAGGCGCTGCCGGCCTCCGGCACCAGGCCGCGGCGGGCGAAGACGAAACCGAATTTCGCTTCGCTGGACGCGATGCGGATGTCCATCGGCAGCGCCAGCGTGATGCCGACGCCGACGGCGGGACCGTTGATCGCGGCGATGGAGGGCTTGCGGCAATTGTAGATCGCGCCAACAAATCCGTTTCCGCCGGAGCGCCGTGGTTGAGAGCCCTGAAACATGGCCGCGTTGCCGCTCTTGGTGTCGAACGCGCTCGCGCCGCCCGAGATATCCGCGCCGGCGCAGAAGCCGCGGCCGGCGCCGGTGACGATGATGACGCGGACCTCGTCGTCCTCGTCGGCGCGCAGGAAAGCGTCCTCGAGCTCGGCGCCCATGATGGCGGTATAGGCGTTGAGCTTGTCGGGGCGGTTAAGCGTGACGGTGAGGATGGAATTTTCGAGTTCGTAGGTGATGTTCTCGTAGCTCATGGCGGCCTCCGCGGTGCGAGAGAACGATAGACCTGTGGCGCGGGCTGCCAAGGCTTCCGCAAGGGTACAAACGCGCATTTTCTCACAGCGAAGTGATCGTTGGGAAAGATCGAGAGTGCGATGATGGCGGCGGGTCCTGGGGAACCTCAAATGAATCTTCGCTTCGCAGCCTTGGCGTTTGCCGTCCTATGCGCCGCGCTGCCGGCGCGGGCCGAGGGGCTCTATTCCTATGACGCCTCGGTGCCGATGGCGCCGGTGCTGGGCGCGGCGCGGACGCTGGAGAGGGGCGTCGTGGCGCAGGATGTGCGGGTCACCTCGCCCACCGGTCACACGGTGACAGGCGAGATCGTCCGCGGCACCAGGAAGGGCAAGCATCCCGGCGTGCTGTTCGTGCATTGGCTGGGCGAGCCCAGGACCACCAACCATACCGAGTTCGAGCCCGATGCGATCGCGCTGGCGCGGCGCGGCGCGGTGTCGCTGCTGATCGATGCGATGTGGTCGGCGCCGAACTGGTTCGACACGGTCGGCGCCGATGCGGCCAAGGACGGACCGCTGGTGGAGGCGCAGGTGATCGACCTGCGCCGCGCGCTCGACCTGCTGCTGGCGCAGGACGGAGTCGACGCGGGTCATGTCGCGTTCGTGGCGCACGATTTCGGCGCCATGTTCGGCGCGCTGATGGCGAATGTGGAGATGCGCCCGTCGAGCTGGGTGCTGATGGCGGGCGTGCCGACGCTGGCCGAATGGTACCGCTTCGGCAAGGCCAAGCAGGCGATGCCGGACTATGCCGGCTACGCCGCGGCGATGGCGCGCTACGACATCGCGGGCGGGCTGGCGAAGCTGAGCGGCAAGGCGGTGCTGTTCCAGTTCGCGGCCAAGGACTATTTCATCGCGGAAGCCGAAGCGCTCGCCTTCATCGGCGCGGTGCCGGGGGCAAAGACGGCGATCTTCTACGACACCGATCACGCGCTGGCGGTCCCGGCGGCGGCTGCGGATCGCGATGGCTGGCTGGCGAAGGCGTTGTTCTGATTCCCCCGTAACCCGCCTGCGCTAAAGCTTCGGCGGGCAGGCAACCGGGGAGGAAAAGAAGCCCGAACGACTCGACTCTTGGCTCCGGGACTGATTTTTTGTCGGTCGACCAGCCACCCATATGTCGAGGGAACGCTCCATGACGGCCATCAATCCGGTTACCGATTTCTCCAAGGATGGCGAGATCGGGATTGTCACGCTGAATTCGCCGCCGGTGAACGCGCTCAGCGCCAATGTGCGCGACGGGCTGTTCGAGGGCTTCAAGGCGGCGATTGCCGACGCGGACGTCAAAGCGATCGTGCTGATCTGCGAGGGGCGGACCTTCATCGCCGGCGCCGACATCTCCGAATTCGGCGGCGCATCGAAAGGCGCCTCGCTGTTCGACGTCCAGGCCATGATGGAGGACTCGCCCAAGCCGGTGGTGGCGGCGATCCACGGCACGGCGCTGGGCGGCGGCCTCGAAGTCGCGCTGTGCGCGCATTACCGCGTCGCGGTGCCGAGCGCGCGCTGCGGCCTGCCGGAAGTCAATCTCGGCCTGCTGCCGGGCGCCGGCGGCACGCAGCGCCTGCCGCGCATCGCCGGCATCGAGAAAGCTCTCGAGATGATGACCGCGGGCACGCATGTACCGGCGAAAGAATGTCTCGCCATGGGGCTGGTCGACGCCATCCTCGAGGAAGGCAAGCTGAAGGACGGCGCCGTCGCGTTCGCGCGCAAGGTGCTCGCCGAGAAGAAGCCGCTGGTGAAGGTGCGCGACAACAATTCGAAGACCGACGCGGCCAAGGGCCATCCGGAGATCTTCGCCGCGTTCCGCAAGGCCAATGCGCGCAAGTTCCGCGGCTTCAAGGCGCCCGAAAGCATCATCCAGACGGTCGAGGCGGCGGCGAACCTGCCGTTCGAGGAGGGCCTGAAGGTCGAACGCAAGCTGTTCATGGAGCTGGTGACGGGGGCGCAATCGGTGGCGCAGCGCTACTACTTCTTCGCCGAGCGCCAGGCCAACAAGATCCCGGACGTGCCGGACGATACGAAACTGATACCCATCAAGACGGTCGGCATCATCGGCGCCGGGACCATGGGCGGCGGCATCGCGATGAACTTCGCCAATGCCGGCATGGCGGTGAAGCTGGTGGAAGTGAAACAGGACGCGCTCGACCGCGGCCTCAAAGTCGTGCGCGGCAACTATGAGCGCAGCGCCAAGAACGGCCGCTTCACCATGGACGAAGTGGAGAAGCGCATGGCCCTGTTCTCGGGCTCGCTCGACATGTCGTCGCTGGCCGATTGCGATCTCGTGATCGAGGCGGTGTTCGAGCGCATGGACATCAAGAAGGACATCTTCACCAAGCTCGACGCGATCTGCAAACCCGGCGCCATCCTGGCGACGAATACGAGCGGTCTGAACATCGACGAAATTGCGTCCGTTACAAAACGCCCGGAATTCGTCATCGGGCTGCACTTCTTCTCGCCGGCGAACGTGATGAAATTGCTGGAGATCGTGCGCGCCGATCATACGAGCAAGGAAGTGATCGCGACCTCGATGAAACTGGCCAAGACGATCGGCAAGATCGCGGTGCTGGTCGGCGTCTGCCCCGGCTTCGTGGGAAATCGAATCCTCGGCGCGCGCGGCCGCGAGGCGCAGAAGATGGTGCTGGAAGGCGCCATGCCGTGGGATGTCGACCGCGTGCTCTACGATTTCGGCTTCCCGATGGGACCGTTCGCGATGAGCGACCTGGCCGGCCTCGACATCGGCTGGGTGAAGGAAAAGAGCCACGGCGAGACCATCCGCGACGTGCTGTGCGAGGCGGATCGGCGGGGCCAGAAGACCGGCGCGGGCTATTACGACTATGACCCGGAGACGCGCGCCGCCAAGCCCTCGCCGGTGACGGAAAAGATCATCCACGACTTCGTTTCCAAGTCGGGCAAGAACCCGCGCACAATCTCCGACGCGGAGATCCTGGAGCGCTGCATCTATCCGATGATCAACGAGGGCGCGAAGATCCTGGACGAGAAGAAGGCGATCCGGCCGAGCGACGTCGACGTCGTCTGGGTCAACGGCTATGGCTGGCCGGTCTATCGCGGCGGCCCGATGCATTACGGCGACCAGGTCGGCCTCGACAAGGTGCTGGCCAAGATGAAGGAATTCCAGGCGACGATGGGCGACGCGTTCAAACCCGCGCCGCTGCTGGAGAAGCTGGCCGCGGAGGGGAAGAAGTTCAGCGATATGCGGTAATTCCTGAGGCGCGCGTTGCGCAGCACGTCTCTATGGACGGAACTAGAGCGATTTTGGCATGAGATTACGCATAGCCGGCATGCTTGAAGAAATTCGCGCACTCGGCTTGTGAGAAGGTGGCAAGGATCGCGCCGATGCGA